>Ga0208695_1000497_pt1 | contig 42218 bp, 60 predicted proteins | sample AD_UKC111_MetaG_FD_184449 | JGI IMG/M metagenome (GOLD analysis project Ga0208695, IMG submission 184449) | Active sludge microbial communities of municipal wastewater-treating anaerobic digesters from Hong Kong - AD_UKC111_MetaG (SPAdes)... | ecosystem: Engineered > Bioreactor > Anaerobic >... | reverse complement strand
CCGATTTTCGGCGTGAAAAGGGCCGAGGCGACCAGCGTCGCCCCGGCCCCGCCGAGAAAGTGCAAAACCTTATCCCTCGCCACCTGGAGCCTCCTCCGGCGGGGCGGGTGTCCATCCCTCCGGCAGTTCGTCCAGCACCTGCACCTTCATCGGCGCCCAGGCCTTGAGTTCGGCAACCTGCTCCTCGGATAGTCCGTGCGCCGTCCAGCAGGAGCCGTCCGCACCCTCCACGGTGCAGACGGGCCCCCACGTGCCGTCCTCGGCAAAGTGTCCTAGCCACACGGGGCGTTCGCCGTCCGATCCCAAGACCACCTTGACTTCCTCGGTGAAGGCAGGCCAATAGTCCTTGTTCAGGCACAGGATGTAACTCATGCTGTCACCCCCTTCAAGGCGTCCTTGATTTTCTTGAGGTGTTCGTGGTGCTTGACCCCCATCGCTTCCTCCCGCTCAAGGGCTTCAAGCACACGCTTGTCCGTGAGGGCTTGACGCTTCTTCGCTGTCGTGGGGCGTTTGCAGATGCGTTCGGATTTGTCCATCATGCCAGCGTCACCCCCCGTGAGGCCATCAGGCCCTTGAGGTAGAGGTAAGAACGTGTGATTTCGGCCAATATCAGCGTCCGGCCATACAGGGCTACCAACCCAATCTCGCTGGTACAGTATGTCACGCTCGCCATTCCGACCTGCCCCTTGCCTATTTCTAGCGAGGAATGTTCGGATATGGCTACCAAGGGCGACCCTTCGGCAACGGTGTAAGATGATTTAACTACCCCATCCAGTGCCAACATGGGCGCAGGCCCGTGAGCGAACACGACGCTGTGCCAAGTGTTTGCGGAAACGCTATTCATGATGAAATAGTACGAGTTCCCCGCCGAGGGCTTGACGTTCAGCAATAGTTTGCCATTGCCATTTCCACGAATACCAAATCCAGAACCATTCAGTCCCTGTGTCGAGAACAACGCTCCGTTTGCCCACGAGGCGGGGGTCTTGAACACAATCGCCAAGGACGGAAACGGCATCGTGCTTGCGGGTATGGCGGTCCGAGTCAGGAAATCCCCCCCGTCGAAACTCCACGCCGTTCCGGTGTTCGTCGGGTCGTCGGTGGAGGCTCCCGTGGTTGCGCCGTAGGTCGCATGGTTGCCGCGTCCCGAGTAGTCCGTGGCGGTCTGCAGCGCCGCACGTCCAGCTTCGTCAAGCCCGTAGGCGTCACGGTAGGGGTCGTACAGCGCGACTAGGCCGTTGCGGGGGAGGCCGGATTCGTCTCCGGGGAGCCATAGGCGGGTGCCCCTATGTGAGGGACTGCCCTGGCGGATCGGATATTGCAATATGACTGTCATCCACACACCTCCCTACGCTGCGGGGCGGGCATATTCGGGTATGACCCTTGCCTGTCCGTAGCTGATCAGCCACCGGTCGCCGCCCGTGCCGGTAATATAGACGTCGTAGTACAGCCAGCCCGACTCCGGCACAGAGACCGCCCGCAGGTTGGCCAGCGTGTCCTCGTAGACTTGGACGATGGAGTTGGCCGAATCCACGAACACATGGGGCGTCAGCATGACCGTACCACTCTCGTCTGCTGGTCCATCCCTGACCTCGCAGTAGCCCGTATACGCGTTCAGATCGGCAAGCGCTGAGGTTTCGTCGTCGTATACGATGAAGCGAACGTCGAGCACGCCGCCCTGGTAGATGTCGATGTTGGTTCGGAGCGGAGTGATCTTCATTCGTTAGCCCTCCTCGACGGCGATAGTCGAGGTTTTGCCCGTGGCACAGGCCACGTAGACCGCAGGCGGGACGCCATCGAGCACGTCGTACATCCATGCCCTCGATTCGTAGGCGGCGAGTAGTTGCCCCTTGTCCGATGCGGCATCGGCCGCAGAATAGCCGTAGTAGACATTTTCAACCCCGATGTTGCGGATGATGAGTATCTTCCGGTTAGCCAGGTTCGCAGTTCCCACACATGCTAGCGACGCGGTTGCGGTGACGGATTTCTGAGCGTTAATCATTCAATCTGGCCCCCTTATAAGAGTTCTTCGAGCACGACTTCGATGATGCCGACCTTGTACTCGCGTGAAGCGTTCCATTGAGCCTCAAAATCGACGTTCGTTTCGGAAAAGTGAACGGTGACGAGTTCGCCCGAGTGCGGGTCCTCGTACAGAAACGCCTCGTAAGGCCCCTTGCGGTCCCTCCAGAACTGCATCAGGTCGCAGGCGTTCGCGTAGTTGGTCTGGAACACCAGCGAGTAGAGCTTCCCCTTACGGCCCTTGTAATAGCGGCGCTTCGTGCCGTTCTCGAAGTCCGAGGAGATGACGCGGTAGCCCTCCGTGACCTTCGGTTCGGAGGTCGGGGAGAAGTTAAACAGTTCCAAACGTCACCGCCTCCATTTCCTCGACCGTCTCGGCCGCGTCTATCTGCGACCGTGCGTACTGCTTGGCCGCGTGCGCTCCGTAGGCGACCCGCATCATCTCGGCCAAAACCGCCTTCGCGTCCGCAAGCGACACTCCGTAGTGAGTCACGTTGTCCGCATCGGTCAGGTACATCTCGGTCACGCCTTCGAGTTCGTTGTAGCGGATCGCGCCGTCCATCCTGGAGATGTCCGAATCGCGAATCTGCATGGCAAACGTCGCACCGCCCACCGTGACCGTCGCCCTGCCCGTGGAGATGAATTTGTCGTAGGCCTTGGAAATCCGGGCATAGTGTAGGGGCCGGAAATCCTCCAGCCCCTCGCACTTGACCCATTGCCCGTTGATTTTTCGGAATACGTCCATGGAATCACCTACACATCGTCCGAGGTGTCGTAGACGCCCTCGTCGTATTCGATGCCAGCCAGGGTCACAACCCCGGACTGCTCGTCCGAGACCTTGAGCACCCGGAACAGCTTCCGCGTCCAGTTGGGCAGGTCGTACGTGATGCCGATGACATCGCCGACCTCGATGTCCGAGTTGTGTAGGCCGGTCTGTAGGGTAAACCCAGTCCTGCACCTGTGGACGCTCTCCCAGAGCACGTTGAGCATGGCCTTGGCCTGAGTCTTGCCCGTGATGCCGCGGATGCTGATCCGCCGTTCGAACACCCCGCGAGCGCGGATGTCATCCCAGTCGTCGCGGGTGAGGTTGACCATCTCCCAGGAGCCATCCCCGTCGTCCTCGCCATCGGTATATTCGAGGACGATGCGGTTCGGGATCTGGTCTAGCGCGACTGTTGAATATGAGAACGACCCCTCGATGATGTCATCGCTGGTCAGGATCTTCGACGGTGCCAGAACCGGCGCGTCCATCCCTAGCTTCAGGGTTCCCCGGAACGACAGCCACCCCCTGAACACACCCATCATCTCCTGGAGGTGATCAACGATCGGCTTTTGCGTGTCCACGATGTAGTTGAGCTTGATCCCCTCGGCATCGCATTGGGCCGCGACCGCGATGAAGCTGTCAACGTCGATCCAGCTCGCAGGCATCCCGCATCCATAGCGGGTGTTGGTCAAGAGATCGTATATGCACCATGCCGGGTTGTCATACTGCCCACCCCCCGCAAAGAACGTCGGGGGCTCGTTCGTTTCGGCGTCGGTGTAGGGCAGAAGCCCGCCCGCCACGAAGGTATGGCTGTTCAGGGGTTGCTCCGGGCAGGAGATGACGATCTTCGCCTTGCCGCCAGAAGTGACCATGGAAGAGGGGATGAACACTGTCATGACCCCGGACGAGTAATGGACCTCCGCGTCGTCGGTCCCCTCTTTCGTGACGATCAGCTTGCGGACTTCCCATCCTGCCCGAACTCCGTCCGCATGGCTCAAGACAACAGACTTGTCCATCCTTGGCAGGCGGATGGTGTAGTGCGTGCCCGATGTTGCGTCGGGATAGACGTCGATAGAGGACGCGACGGCGGTCTTGATCGTGAAAAACAGCGGGAAGCAGACGACGGCGTGATCGGTCGCGTTGGCGTAGACGTCAGAATTGAACGTGATCTTGCAGTCGTCGGACGGCGTGCCGCCAGCCTCCACGCCCCAGCACCGGCAGGTGGACTTGCTGCCCTTGTACCCAGCGACTACCTTCCTAATGTCTGGATCGTCGTACGTACCAAACTGGACAGAGAACTCGTCGGTGTGCTCGAATCCGTTTGAGGCCGTAGCGTCCGCGCCGATATAGGACAGTGGCGTTTCGTCCTTGAGGGGGAATTCGATGTTCCGTCCCTGGATGACCGCCGTGACGACGGGGTTGCCGGAGAGCTTTGACGAGGCCTCCATCCTCAGGGCCACATACGCAAGGTAGGGATAAGTCAGCGACTCCGGTTCCCATGTCGCGGCGGCCTGCGTCGCTGTCCCCAGGAACACCTCCTTGCTGAGAGTGTCGAGGTCTGCCGTGGTGTAGTCGTTGACCATGACGTCTGATGTGTTGCACGCCACAATGGGGCCTTCGGACAGCGCCACGTGCTCGTAGACGATCTTCTTTGTCTCGTCCTCGAACTGCTGGAAGAAGATGTTGCCTCCCACCCGTACCTTCCCGTAGACGACAGGGATCGGGATCAACTGCGCCATCGGGTTTCGGATTGGGTCGATGGTGTATGTCATAGATGGGGCCGATATGGACGGAACGAGGGCCTCCATGAGGCCCCCGAGGGCTGCACCGACCGCCCACATGAGGCCAGCCGAGATGCCGTAGATGGTTAGCCCCATCGCACCAGCGGCCATGCCGAACACCGCGCCGACCAAAGCTCCTACTGCCACGATCTCACCTCCCCCGGCCGGAAATACCGGAACGGCATCCGGCGAGGTTTCCATGTTGAACTCGTGTATTGGGTGATGGTTAGATGCCCTCCCCAAAGCAGGGTCGCCACATGCCCGCAGCCGCCAATCCGGATGAAGCAGACGTCGCCGTGACGCGGTTCCCTGACCTCGGTGAAGCCGAGCGACAGCATCTCGTCAGGGAACACGAGGGACCATGCCCTGAAATCCTCACTGTCGTAGCGCCATCGGTCGGGAATGTCGCGTCCGAACAGATCGCGCTGAACCATGAGCGCAAGCCCCAGGCAGTCGGTCCCGTGGAGACTGCGACCGCAGAGGAGCCACGGAATGCCGATGTACCGGGTCAGGATGTGGTCTTGTACCATGGGTTCCTCGGGTCGCGGCTTCGGAGGAGGTGAGGAAAGCCGCCGAACCGCGCAATGTTGCCAAAGAAAGTACAGTCCTCTTTCGTGTGATTGCACGTCGTCGGATAGACCCAGAACTCGACCTCGGGGACCCTCCAATCGGCGCTTTCCCCGAGGTTCGCATTCGCGAGGAGCCGCAGGGAGTGAGTCGCCGTAGTCGGGACGTAGGCCGGAACAATGTACTCATTCCACTGGCTGGCCGCGGTCGGGATGGTCCAGGTGCCTATGTCGGTCCACTCACCACCCGTGTCCTTGTACTGGACCTTGATGGAGCCGATATTGTTGGCGGCGTTGGAATACGTGTAGAGCTTGATCTTCTCGATTGGGCGATACACGTTGCTCTGGCCGATATAGGCGACCCCGCTGATCGCGGTCCCCTGCTGTGAGGAACGCCACGCGTCCCCCGTATTGCCGTTGAACGCGAGGCGAGCGGGGTAGAGCAGGGAGCTGCCCCCGCTGATGGCCCGGCTCGTCGATGTGACCTCCATCCCGCTGACTGGTATCGTCGCCCCGCACTCGGAGCCGCCGAACTCCCACGCACAAAGCGGCCAGAACATCCGCCTCGGGACCCTCTGTTCGAGGCTCAAGGGGACTATGACCTCGACCTCGATCTCGGTTTCGGTGACGGTCCACGAGTTGACATGGCCAACGAGGACGACCTGTGCGCAGTCCGGGGTGGTGAGCGCGTCCCGCGTCGCTCGAAGGACCTGAACCTCAACACCCAGGAGGTTGACCTGCGCGGCCAATGCGCAGAAATCGCGGGAGACGTTGTCGATATGGATAATGAGGCTTTTGACTTCGCTCGTTTTTTCCACGGTTAGCGCGTCGAACCTCATCCCGCAGGGCAGGTACGCTTCCGCGTTCCCGTCCTCGTCGAAGAAGGATATGGCCTCCTCCGCATCGGTAAAATAGGCGCTGATCGTGGTGTTCGGATCCGCGATGGTCGGCATGTCGAGCACCCGCAATAGATAGAGGGGCGCGATCTGCGCCCCTCTGGTTGCCTCTATATACGCACTATCGGCTCTCATGGACTAGGCCCCCTTCATCGCGGTGCGGACGGGACCGCTGCGCCTGATACTATGCGACACCATGCTCTCGACGTACCCCCTGTTCTGAACGAAGAAATCCCTGACGCCCTTCGCGTCTATGGCCTTGATGGTCATGTTGATGATGGTGTGGTTCCCGCCCAGGGCCTTCATCTGTTCCTGGGTGAACACGCCCTCGCCCTTCTGCAGCACCGCAAGCTGTTCGTCGCCAGACAACCCCCCAGAGTGGAACCTGGGGAGCAGGGAGACGAACCTGGACGTGCCCTCCTTGCCGACGATGCCGCCCTCGTGAAGGACTCCCATGACTCCGGACAAAGAGGCCCCGCCGAACATCCCGCCCCCGAAAATGCCGCCCATGAAGTATTTGAGGATCATGGCCTTGATCGCGGCGAAGGCAAGCTGTTGAGCCAATGACCGCAGGGAGTCGGACAGGTCGGAGTAGCCCACGGCCGCCGAAGCGAAAGCGTCGGCAAGCGAAGTCGGAAGGCTGACAATCTGGTCGAGGATGCTGGTCTGCGTCTCGGCGTAAGCCTGCTGCATGACGCTCATGACCGTCTTGCGCTGCTGCTGCAATTGGATCTCAAGCTGGACAAGTTTCAGGTTGTGGTCCATCTGAAGCTGAACGATCTGCCGGTTGATGGCGTCACGCTCGGACACCTCGAGACCGCCCAATGCGAGGCGGTCCTGCAAGGCTTTGACTTCGATTTCGTAAAGCTGGTTTTCCTGCGCGATCTTGCGCTCAATCAACTGCTCCTGCGTAATCTCTCCGGCTTCGAGCGCGGCCTGGTCGTACTCGGCCTGTATGGACAGTTTTGTGGACGCCTTGAGCCGTTCCATCTCGATTTCCGTGGCGTTCCATTGGGTGATGAGTTCCTTGCCCTTCTCGTAGCTGGCAAGGCGAGCGTCCTCAGACTTGTCGATGGATTCCTGGTACTGCTTCCAGATTGGCTCCAACGCCTGCCATTTCTGCTTGATGATGTCAAGCGCGTGGACGTCCTTCAATCCCGGCGTTGAGGCCAGCTTATCGAGGGCCTCGGTGTATTCCTCGATGGACAGCCTGCCCACCTGATAGGCCAGTTTCAGCTCGCGAGCCTGTTCCTTTATTTTTGTGATCCACTTGGCATATTTGTCGTCGCCGGAACCGGTGCCGCCTGTTCCCACGGGCTTCGTCGCAAGCTCGTCGATGACCTTCTGGTTGGCCTTCGCCTGTTCGATGAACAGCCTATCCTGGTTCAGGTACTCCTGACGCGCGGTTTCTCGGAGCGCGGCCTGCTGGCGCGACAAATCGTCGCCGTACCCGCCCCCGCCGATGGGGTGCATGGTCGCCGGATCGGTGCCGTCACCCTGTCGCTCGCTCAGCGATGAAACCGACTTGTTCCACCTGTAGCCGAAAATCTTGTCGGAAGCGAGTTTCGCAAGGAGTGGGATGATCCAGATGAGGTTTTTGCCGAGCGCGAGAACGGCGAAGTTAAGAGCCTCTGCCGCCGCCTTCAGCTTGGCAAGCCCTCCAACGCCGGACAGCGAACTGAGATAGACGGTCTGAATAAGCAGGGCAAAGCGACCAAGCTTGGACGCCGCAGTCACGGCCTCGACGCCGTAAAGCCCCATTTTAAACTGGTTTAGGGCCGTGGTCGCCATACCGAGCGTCGCGAGAAGCCCCGTCGCCCCAAGCTTGAACATGTAGGCTTCGAGAATGACCTTGCCCACGCTCAGGGCTTCGTTGACACCTTTGATCGATCCCGTAAGAGCGTTGAACGCCGTGCCTAGATTGGAGGATTGCGCAACGCGGGTGAAAAGGCGAAGCCTCTCCGTGACCTGCGGGAAAAGCTGGTCCCGAAGCATGGTGAATACGGGGACGACCATCTGGACCATAGCCTGTTTCATCGTGGATGTCATGACCGTCAAGCGCCCATTGAACGTACTGGCCTGTGCCTGCATCTGACCCGCGAACTGCTGCTGCATCCCAGCGAGTATGGCGCTCGTGGCCGTCTGTGAGTCGATCTGACGTTTCTGAACACGATCCATCGCTTCCTGGACCGTGATGTTCAGATAGTCCGCAAGCATCTTCCATGCCGCGATGCCCGCTTCGCCCAACTGCCTCATTTCCTGGGCTTGCAAAGTTCCTTTGCTCTTGATCTGCGGTCGTTGTTATCGCGTTGGCTCTTTATCCAACGCTTCTTGCGGTTTCCCGCAAGTTCGGAGTACGTTTTCACCCTAAGGTGTCGGGGACTCGTGGGGGCATTATATTCTCTCTAAGAGTTTCAGCCCCTACTCTCTACGGTGACACAGGCTGTTAAACCTGTGTTTACCACGGCGTTACCATAGGCTTTTGCCTGTAGGTTTCGCCGTATTTCCCCGATTTATACTCGGCCAGATTATCACAAACCGAGTGCAAGCGCTATGCGCATGCCACCGTCCTGCATTGACAGCCCTAGACCAGCCGCAGCGTCAGCGATCGTCTTGAGGATCGGGACAATTTCGCCGGCCCTGAACCCGTAGGCCAGCAGCCTCCGCGCTGCGTCCTGAGCTGTTTCCAGCTCGATCGGGACCTTGAGGGACATGTCGCGCAGCGCGCTCATGACGTCCTTGGCCACTTGAGCAGACCCAGTCATGGCTCGGAACCCGACCTCGGTCTGCTCCAGCGCAGCCTTGAACCGGAAGGCCTCGCGTGTGCTGTCGACGATGGCCCCCTTAATTGCGTAGAACCCAGCCAGCCCGCCAGTCACGCTGAACGCCGATGCCATGGCAGCCTTCAGCCCCTGCAGGGCCGACGTAGTCGTGGTCACGGTGGCCTGCAGATGCTTGAACTGCGAACTGGCATTGTCCGTGGCGGAAATTCTTATATGGACCTCTTTCTGGGCCACGGTTTTCCCCCCTCACGCTAGACTATTGCCACGACATCAGGTCCTGGATGTCCGAGCGCGACGCCACCGGAGCGGACTGCCCGTCGCGCTTACCCACCTTGATCCTGATCTGCTCCAGGAGCATCCGTGGGGTTGCTTTCCAGAACTCGTCATGGCGCCAGCCGAGGACCGAGACTGCCATGTACAGCATCCATGGCCAGTCCCAGTCCTCGGCACCGCTCAGTTTTTTTCGGATTCCTCCTTGCCGCCGGCCGGCAGAGCAGACTCGAGCGCATTGGCAATGGCCTCGGCGTAGGTGCCGGCATCGGACACGGTCATGAGCGCGCCGACGTCCCTTGGGGTCGGAAACTCATTTCCGTGGGCATCCAGCAGCCCAGCCCACAGCAGGGCACGATAGGCGGCGAGGGATCCCGACGCCAGCCCTTCCATGGCCCCGTCGACGGACCCGAACTGTTCCTCCAATGCGCAGAAAGAATTGAAGCTGAACACCAGCTTGTAATTTTTCCCGCCCAGCGAAATGATCGTGGGCATGGGACGTACATCAGCGGCCTTACCCATCCATGTTCCCTCCCAAAAAGTCAGGTTATGAAGCCGGACGGGCTTGCGCCCGTCGAATCAGCACTAGGACAACGGAGCAGTCGTCTCGCGGAAGACCAGGTCCATGATCTTGCCGTTGTTGATCGTGCCGATCGCTTTCCCAGAGCAGCTGATCGAGGCATATTCCTCCGTCTGGAATTCGATCTTGAACTGCCCCTTGCACTTATAAAGCGTAAGCCAGACGTCGCCAGAGGCAAAATCTGAATAGATAATCTTGCCCTGAAGCTTAAAATACTTAGCCAGACTGGTGCTGCTGATGTTAAGCGTCTGGGTCTGGTTCGGGGCCGTGCCGCCTGCCGTCAGCGTGCCGCCCGTGATGATCTTTAGCGCATCGAGCGAAACAATGGCGTGCTCAAAGCTGAACTCGACGGCGGCGAGCTTCTGATACGTATCGAGCAGGGCCTCGTCGCCACGAAGCTCTTTCTCGACGTAGGTCGGCGTCAATGTCAACTTGGTGACCCCAGGGATGTCGACTGCGGTTCCGTAGGTCAGCGAGCCGGACGTGTCTACCGTCAGCTCGTTGATCACCATATCGTTCAAGCCGAGGACCTTCGAACTGGTTGCCAGCGGCATTATCTCTACCTCCTAGACTAGGACTTTGGGGACACGTATGACCACGCTCATGCGGCCTGGGAACTGCGGAAAGAACTCATACGCCTCGATGTCGTAGTCACTTCGAGACGCCGGAAAGCCAAGCCCCAGACATGCGTCCTTGACACAGGACCACAACAGCTCCCCCAGCTCGTCGGTCTGCTGGAGGCCGGCCAGCGCGACCGTGTTTCCCGACGTGGTCGATCCGCTGTTGTAGACGGACCAGGCCACCACCACGATCCAGCTCCACTCCCCCTCCCGTTCTCCTTCTGTCCATAATGATGGGTAAATGATCACATATGGACAGTCTTTCTCGGTTGGCGGGTTCTTGCCGTTCAGCCCGACGAAGATCTTCAGTGGGCTGAACCTGTTGGTCGTACACCACGCGGAGATGCTGGAAGAAGAGGCGACCTTGCTCGCGATGGCGGAAACGATGTCCATGAGCTTCATCTCGGCGGCCTCCTCCCCGTCACGATCCACTCGGCAAGGTAATTCCCTGCCCTCTCAGCGATTTCATCCTTGCGGATCCGGTATTCCGGCGTATACGTGCCGCGGACAGGGATCTTGATTCGAGTCTTCGAGGCCGACAACGGGATGCCCATGGCCCAGAAAAATCGCCGCATCTTGGGGGTCACAGGGTACTCGAACCCGTATTCGTGCTTAATCCCTGTCCTGTGGGCCGTGTTGGTCATCCATCCGATGTCGGCCATCATCCGTTCGGGCCTTTGCTCGACGAAGACCGCGTTGACCAGTTTTCCCAGGATGTTCTTGGATGGCTTCTTCCACCGGATCGCCCGCCAGCCGCCGTTCTTCTTCCTATTTCGGCCCCTGTAGGAGCCGATGAAACCCAGCAGGTTGGACCGGTCCCCCATGACCGACTGGCCGATGTCCTCGCGCGGCTGGTACGGTTCCCCAGGGGGACCTCCGGCAAGGATGTCCTGCTTGATCTGGCCGCGGAGCCAGAATCCCGTTCGCCGGATCGACTTCCACGTGATCTCTCCGACCTTGCCGCCGACCTGCCTGAGGTAGGGACTCAGCGTGTCATAGACGTCGATCCAGCTCACGCCCAGACACCCTCTCCGGTGCTGGCCTGGAGCTTGAACACGCCGCCATTGGTCTCCAGCAGACGCTCCACGCGCCAGAGACGATTCCGGTAGAGGATCGTGTCTCCGTTCTGCGGATCCGGCACGTCCTGGGCGGAAAACCAGAACCACCCCAGCGTGATCTGTCCTGCCGGTCCATAGCTGTTCCCGATGATCCGGTCGTTCCAGTCCTCGTAGATTCCGATCACGGAGGCTCCGTTGTACTCCATCTCCTCGCCCCAGTCCGCGGCGAGGATCACCCAGTCGGACGCAATGGTTGAGTAAACCGCCACGATATCACCACCTCAAAGGGGGGCCAGCCCGTCAGGACAGGCCCCCTCGTCTCCATCAGACTACGCGTCGGCGGACCAGGCGTAGCTCCAGCTCGTGTCGGCGTTCTTCTTGAGGATCTGTCCGTTGGTGCCGCCGGCCGGCAGCCCGTGCACGTTGCCCTGGTTGATCAGGCAGATGCAGGTCGTTCCCGTATCGGCCTTCGCGGCGAGGCAGACGCCGAGCACGGCATTGCCGGCCTCGGTCTTTGTTGCCTTCTTCGCCGTTGCGTCCCAGTAGAGCAGGTCGCCGGCGGCAAAGGCCGCGTTGTTCACAGCAGGCAGGATCCACGCGCCCGTGATCTCCAGCACTCCGGAGGCCCCGTCGGCGATGTCGGCAACAGCGATGCCGATCAGGTTCCCGACCGGAACGACGTCGCCGGCGGCAACCGCGGACCCGCTCCCGTTGACCCAGTCGATCACAGCTCCGTTCTTGTGGGGGACTGCCATTCTCGCCATTATATTATTACCTCCCTAGGGTATTTATTATTCGGTGCAGTTATGCCCTACTACTTGCCGGCATTCTTATACAGGCCGCGATGATCGATGGCCTTTGCGGCTACGTCGAGGCGGACCTTGAACTCGATGCCGTCGACGTCCCAGTTTTCGCGGCTTTCGACCACGGGAGCGCGGGCCCCGTCGAGGAAGCAGACCTCGATCGTGTCGACCACGGCGGGAGATGCGGAAAGATACCAGGCATCCTTGCTGGTGAGCTCGGCGTCGCCGATGACCGTGAGCCGGCCGCGCAGGACGTTGGGCACGTTGTTGGTCTCCTCAGGATCCACCGTGGAGGCCATGAGCTGGCGGCTGGTCCACTCCAGCTCGGGCGGGACGATCAGGAACTCGGGCACGATGTTTAGGACCTGGTTCCCGCTAATATCGGTCTGGCGGCGGAAGGCGGCCATGGCCTCCTCAAGGCGGGTGATCGACGGGACACCGACGTTGGTCGCGAGGTTGCCGTGGTTGGCGTGGAACAGGTTAACCCCGTCCGCCATGGCGGCGTTGGTCTCGAGGATCGCATAGGGGAGCCCGTTCACGAGGCGCTTGGCAGCGTTGCCGAACGCGCTGGCGATCCGGCTGAAGGCCGACAGGTCGTCGTTGATGATGGCCTCGCGGGTGAGGCTGAACTTCCGTCCATAGGTAGCCAGCGCGTACTGTTCCCTGTCCTCAGCGAAGGTCGCGAACGCATATTCGCCGCCCTCCTTCTTCAAGACAAGATCGGGAGCCTCGGAGAAGCGCATCCGGCTCACGGGCTTGAAGTCGTTGGTGTCGACGGTCCGCGTCCACAGCTCATAGGTGCTCGGTGCCGTGTCGTAGGCCGACAGCAAGCTCTTCTTCCCGACGTTGCTGAGGATATAGGGGAAGTCGCCCGTTCCGGCGCCGAACAGCGCGCGGGTTGCCAGCTCGAGGCGGGTCATGCCGGCAGTCTTGACCCCGCGGCGCTCCAGCAGGGTGCGGGCCATCTCCAGCAGGCTCATGTGCTCGAAGGGGTTCCCCTCGTCGGCCTTCTGGACCAGCCCGATCCGACGCCCGATGGCCTCGATGCCGGCGGTGCGGAGGCGGTCGGTTTCGTCGACCTGGACGGTCACGGAGGCGGTCTCTACCGGCTTGCGGTTGGCGCGGACCCTGTCGAGGATCGCCGCGCGGACGGCGTCCACAGAGGCACCGGAGCTGATATACTCGGCCGGATCCACGTCAAAGTCGCGGCACAGGGAGACAATTTCGGCCACGCGGGCGCGCTCCTCCGCCGCCACCTTGGCGCGGACTTCCTCGACGTTCACCGCTTCGCGGACCTCGTTCACATTCATTTCGTTCATCGATTCGGATCCTCCTTCGGGTTCGATTTCGTTGTTGGGTTCCTCGTCGCACTCCTCGTCCATGCTCCGGCCTACCCCCACCGTGGGATCCGCGGGGATCGGCTCAATCGAAATCTCAAACGGAATCCACTTCGTCGCCAGCTCGGCGGGTCCTGTAATCCCGCGGAAGGTCTCCCCTTCCTCGATCTCGGTGATCTCGCGGATCTCGTAGCCGACAGACACACCCCTCAGCGTGCCGCTCTTGATTTTGTCAAGAACCCGCTGCGCGTCCTCGTCGGTATCGAATTCGACGCGGGCGCGCCCCTTCCTGCTTTCACGGTCGATCCATGCCGACACTACACGCCCCACGGGCATGACTCCGAAATTCGGGTCCCTGCCGTGGGCGAACAGGACGACGCCGCCGTCGTTCAGCCGCGCCAGGTCGACGTCGGACTCCTCGTGCCCCAGGATCTCCAGCCCCCACCACCGCTGGACCGGCTCCTCTGAGCTGAAGCTCAGCTCGAGCTCCCGCTCGTTATCGCCGTACCGGAACTCTCCGGTCATGGTCCGCGATAGGGGCTTCCCGTTATTCCTGTTCGGATCCCATTTCCTCTCCATCGCCATTCGGCGGATCACCTCCCTGCTGAGCCGCCGGATCAACGGTGGCTAGCCCGATGGATTTTGCGTATTCGATCTCCTCGCGCCGCTGTTCGAGGACCTCCTGCCAGTCCAGCCCCAGCTGGCCGCAGATCTGCGAGAGGGTGATGTACCCCCGGTCGAGCCCAAGGTTGTTGGCCTGTGCTTCCTTGAGAGGATCTATCCATCCCCATCCAGGAGCGATCCAGCGCGCTGGCAGATAGTCCTGCGGGCGAGAACTGAACGCCCTGGACCTGAGCTTCCCGGACATAACCGCCCATTTGAGAAACTCCTCCCACACGGGCTGGCAGAAATGGTCGATGATGAATTGCTGCATCACCGAGAATGCCCGCCGGTCCTCCAGATGCCCCTGTCTGGCGGACGAGAACGTCACCTTGGACAGGTCACGGGCGAGCAGCTCATAACTCAGCCCCATGGCACCAGCCACGAGCCTCTGCTGCGCCTCGATGAACTCTTTTGCCGTCGTGTCCGGCCGCCCAGGAGTAGCCGTCTTGACGTCCTCACCAGGACGCAGGTAGACGCTCATACCAGGCTTCAGCCCCTCGATCGGGTTCCCGTCGTCGTCCAGGTCCAGTCTGCCGAGCGCCGCAGAAGGGGCCGACGTCGTGATGAACAAGGCGAAGCAGGCGGCGATCCTCGCCGCGACCAGCTCCGCGTCGATGAACTCGGTCGTGTCCCTAATCCTCTGGAGCGCCGGAGCGAAGGGCGAGATTCCCCGCAGCTGCGTGGGCAGGATCTTGGTGTAGCCGTGGATCATGTCCGACGCGGGGATCACGGTCGTCTGGCTCGACGGGGCCTGCGTGGCGTATCCCTGGAGGACATGGTAGGCCACGGGGCGGGAGTACTCGTCGATCTCGACGCCCGAATAGACGTTCTGCGTGCCCCGCAGGCTGAACGGGCTCTGGACCATCAGCGGGTCGATCAGCTGGACCTGGTAGGGAACCAGCATGGTGTCGGCCGCCTTGCCCGACGGGACCACGTGATGCACGAAAAACTCGCCGTCGAAGAGCCAGCGGCGCAGGACCAGCCGCTGAAGGTCCCAGAAGGTCGAACCCCCCGTGACGTCGCAGTTTTTCTGCTTGATCCACTCGTTCCACAGGGCCTCGGCCTCGCGCGCGAAGCTCTTGCTGGCCGCCTTGGACTGGGGCCGGATCCCCGTGCCGATCACGTTGGCGATCACGGCATTCGCCACGGACGCCGTGATGTCGTTCTCGTACTCCAGCTGCCGGCTCCGTGCCAGCAGAGGCAGACGGTCCGCGCCGAACATCTCCTCCGGCGTCATAGTAGCCGTCGTGCTCCAGTCGTTCGATAACCGGTCCTTCCGTGCCGCCTTGTGGGTCCGGTCCGACACGATGGCCTCAAGATGGGCCTTCGCCGCCAGACGCTTCAATGCCCACGCGGGCGACACGGCACCAATGACCTTGTCGATGAGAGATAGCTTAATTTTCGGCACCTCCCCCCTCTTTTGACTTTGTGAAAAATTTCTACTACTCAAACTAAAATCCTTATATATACGCGTGGGAGTAGTTGGTATTACTGAAGGTCCGCCCGCGCGCACACACGTGTCTGAGCAGTCACTTTTTTGGTCTCTGCTCACTTTCGTGTAGGCTAAAGTTCAGTATTTGCAAGCATTTGAGTCATTTTGAGCAGAGTGAGCAGTTGAGCAGAGACCATTTTATTTTTTTTGGAATTACTCCCATGCGTATATATAGGGGTCTGCTCTCTGCTCAGACGCCCACCCCCCCCCGTCCGAAAAACCGAACCCCAAAACAGGGGATAGACCCACATCAAAATTTGGCCATTTTTCGCTCCGTAGAGGTGTATAATCCTAATTTCATACTAAGCCCTTGCAAATACTGGCTTCGCAGGCACCTTTTATTAAATGGATTTAAGGTTTGTCTAAAGGTATAATCACACCCCTAAAAAAAGTTATGCGCCCCATGACCCCAGTTTTAGGGGGTTTCTGGGGGCTATCTCACGTCAAACCTGATGAATGCTCGATTTCCGGTGGTCTGGAGTGCGATGATGTCCTCCAGCTCGCGCTTTCGCTCAAGCAGGACCTTCAGATCCCCGCGTGTCATCCGTCTTCCGCCGATGTAGTACTCCTGCCCCCCCTCGTAGATGGCCTTGATGGCTTTGTTTACGAGGTCCAGCTCCTCCGCGTAGGTCATCGTGTCACCTCCCCATCACCCAGTCGCTCACCCGCGGCCTGTATCGGCTGGTCTTGTCCGCGGCCGGCACGGAGCGCGGGGCCTCCTGCTTCTCCGGAGCCTGTTCTGGCGCGTCCATGTAGCGGATCTGCAGCAGCTCGGCCGCCAGCGCGTTGAGGGCTGCCGTGTCCAGGTAGTGGTTCGCGGCGTGGCTCGTGACCTTCTCCCATACCTCTTCGTACGTCCCCGTCCGCCGGTTGAGCGCCATGACCTTGCGCTCGGCCACCAGCTGTTCCGCGTACTCATGCGGACACCTCGCAAAGACCCTCCACGCACCCATCTCTCCAGGTTCGCGCGCCACCCTGCCGTGGACCCATCCCTTCCAGTACCCCGTGTCGTGGATCCAGAGCTTCAGCGGGGCCGCCCCCTGACGGTCGATGTTGGACACCGTGTAGAGCTTGCCGTTCAGGGGCTTGCTGGAGCCTTTGCAGGGGAGGAACAGGTCAGGCCGCTTCGCGCAGAACTCGTAGACCTCGTCGGTCCGGAAGCCCGAGTCGACCATGCAGAGTCTCACGTGATGGATCCTGCCGTCCTCTGTCCTCCAGACACCTCGATCCATAACCATCGATATGGTTTCCCAGGTGTCGGCACGCCCGCAGTCCACGAGCCACGAAGTGGCCCCGCGGCCCCAGGCTCGGACCTCCCAGACCATGTAGTCCTTCTGGACGTCCACCCCGCCGGTCAGAAACCACGCCTCGCTTGGGACCTGCCCCCGCGGGATGCCGGTCTCGTGCTTCAGGACCGCCTGTGCCGCCACCTCCACGGCCTGCTCCCGCCACGGCTCGCCCAACCACGAGTTAATGAAGTTGCGAAGCCGGTCGGGAAAGTCCTTGGCCTGGATGAACTCGGCTGCGATGTCACCAAAGGTCAGGGCCGGCGCGTAGATGGAGTTGAGGTGGAAGGCCACGTGCCTGGGCCTCTCGACCTGCGTGTCGGGGATCCATTGCCCCTTCAGGAGCATCCCCATCTTCTGACTGTCCGTGATGGCCTCTCTGCACTTCTCGCATTCGTACCAGCTTGATACGCGGGCCCGCTGGGCGACCTCACGCAGCTTTTCTGGGTCCCCCTTGGCCAGCTTCATGTCTTCGCGGATCTGGTCCGGAAACTTGACGCCGCTCATCACGAGGGGCTGCATATGGCCGCAGTACGGGCACGGCACGTGGTACTCGTACCGCACGTCGGCGGACAGGAAGGACTGGTAGATGGCCCCCTTCTCCACGGTCGGCGTCGAGCATTGAACTACCTTGCGGTTGGTGTACGTCTTGGTTCGTTCCTTGGCGAGGCTGATCGGGTCAGCCTCCTCTCCCAGGAAAGGCGGGTATTTGTCGACCTCGTCCAGCCAGAGATACCGGATCGGCTTGGAGGACAGGGAGGCCGGCGAGTTTGCGCCGGACAGGCAGATGTAGCCGCCCCAGAAGTGGATCTCAAGCGTGGTGCTCTCGCTTGGGATGTGACGTTCCACCACCGTGGGGCTTGTCTCGAAGAGGGGCTGGATCCGCAGCTTGGAGACCCCTCTAGCGATGTCTTCCGTGGGGTAGACCACCATCGCCGACCCAGGGTCCTGAGAAACCACCCAGCCGATCTGGTTGAGGATGGCCTCGGTCTTGCCGACCTGCGTCCCGGTCATGTACGTGATCTCGTGGACATACGGCAGCGTGAAGGCGTCCATCATCCCCACAAGGTACGGGGTTCGGGTGTTGCGCCACGGACCAGGCCTACTGCTGGTCCTGGTGTCGAGAACGCGCTCGGTCTCCGCCCACTCACTCACCGTGAGCCTTGCCGGAGGCCTCCACGCGAGCCTCTCCTTCGGCAGCCACGCCACCGGAGGCAGGTTCCACCTTCGGGGTGTACTGTCCGCCTCTGCTGTATTCATTAAGCAGGCTTTCCGCCTCACGTCTCAGGACCACCTCGATTTCCGGAGCATCCTTCCCGACCAGGTCGAGGGGAAGCGCCTTCGCAAAGTTGAGCAGGCCCACGCGGACCGCACTCACGCGGCTGGCCCACTCCGACTCGACTTCCTCTTTCGGGAGATACTCCCCTCGCATGATCTTCAACTGGAGCTCGGCCTGTGCCGCCTTCGCCTCCCTGTAGCGGGTCTCCGCCTTCGTCTGGCGCCGCTTCAGGCTGCCCTCGTCGCTCTCGTCCGCCGATTCCTGGTCGTCGCCGCTCTCCAGAGCCACCCCGTAGGATTTCAGGTACCAGTGAACAAAGTCCTTGAGGCAGTACAGTCCGTGAGAGTGCTGAGGCGCCCCGAAATTGTTCACATATTTTCGGAGCGTGGGTACCGAAATGCCCATGATCTCCGATAGAACGTTCAAGGGGACCAGAAAATCAGCCGTTTTTATGACCTCGAGGGACTCATTCTCGGGTTTTCTTGACATTTTTAGCCTCCAAAGGCCTTTTTGGCTTATTTTTTTAGGTTTTTAGGGGCTTCCGGCTTGGGTAAGCAGGCAAAAACGATTCCAAATTGCGCCGAAAGCCGAGGCGCCGCGACCCCTGCGCTTTTACCCCATGGGAGTACCTGCATTCATGCGCATCGACATCACTATGTCGATAATATACGTATACACATAATACATAAACTGTAAACCTAATACAGTTTACTAGTTAATTGTATCCATTACACAATATACTATGTGCAACGTACAACGTTCCCTGCACGTTGTTACATCGATGCTAATACCATTGGCAGTATGAGTATATTTGCTCTGCTGAAGCGTGCATAATGCGTCCATCGTGCTTCAACTGAACGACAATCCAGCCATGGTATATGTAACGCTTCATCATATCTAGTTTGTAATCATGTCAATGTAATTACCCACTTGACAACATGTTTGCAGGGTGTATTATGAGCATGCAAGGCAACTTGACAACCTGCAAGACCGATTGGGCCGGGACCCCTTAAGGCTTGCGGGCGAACTTGAAACAAAAAACCCTTTGGAGGTGTTAACCATGAAGGAGACCTACGAGATGACACTCATCCAGTACACAGCCCATCTGCTGAACCTGAACAAATACCGCCAGGCTTACAAGCGTGACGCAAGGGCCATGGAAAGCTTTAAGGCCAATTGCCAGGATCAGTGGATCAAAATCATCCTTGACCGTGCGAAAGAAGCGAAACTGGAAGATTGCGTTATCCGGGATTTCATCAAACGCTTCGGGGAAGGCGAACTCCACCGGATGTTCCGGGGTATTTACGAAAAAGGAATCTCCGGTTGGATCCCCGCAGACGTTAAAGCCTACAACGGATTTTAGGAGATTGCAAAATGACCAAAACCGAAGAGGTTTTGAAAGATTGCGTATCAATGGCACGCAAGCGTCTTGCACCCGATGGGCAAATGAGACCATCAATGAAATCAACACCTTAGTAGGTAGCCCGAATGAAGAAAATTGACTATCCCCGCGAACAGCTTTCAGTGAGGCTTGAACTTGAACTCGCAAAAGCCTTCAAAATCGCCCTTATCCAGCGGGGCGAAACCGCCCAGGCTGTACTCGAACAGGCCGTCCGCGAGTATGTGAGCAAACAAAACTAGGAGGTGTTGGTTATGATGGATCGCTCTGAATATCTTCCCGACAATTGCGAAACCCTGAAAGAGGCAATCATGGAAAGAGCAACGGAAATAGCTTATCAGGACGCGAAGCAATACAGGGAAAACGTTGATCCTGATTGCTCATGGAAAGAAGCTTTTACCAAAACTGGCAACCGGAAATACTTCAACCGTTATTTCAATTAGCAAACTAAAAACAGGGGAGCCTAAAAACTCCCCTTAAATAAAAACTTTGGAGGTGGAGAGGATGATATACGTATCGGTTGATGGTGACGTTGCAACCGTAGATATTGACGGTATCAGGGGGACAGGGAAAATCATCTCGAAGGAGATCCGTGCGGATCGCCACATTGAGGACGACGAAATTATCCACATCGGGGATCGCGAATACTCTGTGGATGTCTACGTGTGGTATGGTGAGGACGTCCAGCAAGAGGTAATCCTGATAGAGTGGGAGGGGTGGACTACGATACAAGAGAACCTCCCGCCCGTCCGGTATGGGCGGAACGTGCTATCAGTGAGTAGCCAACTAACAACCGAGGGGCAACACTAACACACGGGGCCGAAAGGCCCCTTTTTTCGTGCACTACGGTGTCACGAATTCCTAGGGCAATCCGTAATCCCGGCACATTTCCCGGAATTTCCGGCTTTGGAACACAAGGCCGTTGTAGCTGCGGATCATCGGCTTGCACTGTTCGTTCCTCAAGGTACCGAAACGGTTCAGACAGGCTTCCTCCAACGCTCTTTCGGCTTCCTTCGCCCGGCCCCGAAGGGCAAATTCATACCCGATACAGCTCCTGTCGTGGCAGTCCACCAGCGCCACCAGATGCCCCCAACCGTCTTTCCCGCCACGAATCACTAACAAAGTAAGGCGAACGGGAGATTAAATGGAACGGTTCCAAATGATTGCGTGCAATGCAGCGATGTATAAGATATACACTCTCCACGTCCTGTAAGTTTATCTCAGGATGGACATAAAAAAACAAACAAATGATTAAAGAAGAATTATAATAGATAAAACCCATTGACAACATCTGTAGGCATGGTATTATGTGCATGTAAGGACCTTTTAAACTAAAAACTCTGGAGGTGTTGAGGATGACAAAGGGGAAAGCAATCGTTGAGCATATCAAAAAAACACCCGGTCTTACTAATCCAACAATCGCGGCCAGTACTGTTAATTGCTCCCTCTCCTACGCTAAGAGGGTTTTCGCCTATCTAGTCGCCACTGGGAACGTTGAGGAAGAAATCAATTACGACGGACGCACGATTTATTTCTACCTGGCTGGGATTTTAATTCACAATTAAGAATCTAGCCCCTCGTGGGCGCTTCAGGGCATGTATGTTTTCGCGCGCAAGGGTAAAGCCCTTGGCTCAATTCAAACATGCCCATTGTAGGGCATTCTGGAGGGGCACCGTCTGAACCGTTGGATTGACTGGGTTCGCGGCCGCGCGGCCGTGAATCGCGGTTGCGAACGATTGCGCCGCGCGGCGGCTGACGCCCCAAAACCCAGCGCAGGGCTGGGGCGGGCTGGATTTAATCTTTAAATTTTTTCCCTCAATCGGCTAATGGCGGCTAATGACGCGGCCGGAGCGAACGACGAAGCGAATCGCTCCGCGCCACCGAGCTCAGGGACAGGATCACGGGGGATAGTTGGACCGTCGTCCTGGGAAAACCATCGAGGACCGTCGGCCGGCCCTTGAGCGGTCCGAGAATCTAACCCTTTTTCGTCCAGGAGGGTGTCCGGCTCGCCATGGCGATGACCCCCCAAGGGAGATGGCGTCTATTCCCAGCCGGAAGGATCCACCGGATCAGCCCAACCAGCCCTCCAGAGCCCCGCGTGAAATGGCCTGAAACGCCGGAGCCGTCCTGACGGGTGCCGGACCAGCCGCTGGAGGGGGGCCGGCGAAGGGCACCGTGAGTCCGCTACGCAGACCTTCACAGCCTCCGCCGGCCGGCGGCCAGCCTGGTAGGGGGGGTGTACGGAAATGGAGATCTGGAGGGGAAAATTGAAAATCGAAAAGACAAAAATAAAAAAATGTTTCCTATTAGGCCCCAATATGTGAAAAAGGACCCAGACTTGACAGGTATATGTATTAGGGATATAATATGACCATCTTATATTCAGCGAATAGCAAAGACGCCAAAGGCAGGGGGCCGGAAGATCCGGCCCCCTTTTCTTTTGGCGCCTGTCGGGTATATGGAGAGAGGGGGATTGCAGGTTAATTAACGATGCGGACGTGCTTCTCCCCGTCGCCGCTCAGGACCACCACTGGGGCTCCTGTCACGGCCGGAGGGAGCAGCGCGCGCTCGGCGTAGGTGTCGCCGTCCAGCCAGGTGCCGGAATTGACCAGGTGCACCACGTGCTTGCGCATAACGTTGTTGTATGGGTCAGGGAGCCACACGGCAGACTGGCAGGACAGGGGAGCGTGGGTATGACCCAGCACAACCACGTCCGCCACGATCATCTCCATGCCCCTCCGCAGGGCATTGGCCTTGCCGCCGACGGTCCGGCCTCCGCCGGAACCGTGCGACAGGAACACCGTGTAGGCCGCCCTTTTCCCGTTGCGCTTGCGGCCGAAGGCGATCTTGAGACAGACCGCGTCCCCGTAGTACACGGAAGCTCTTCCCAGGATATAGGCCATCACGCTCATGGGATCCAGCCCGTCGCTTCGGCGGGACCTGTAACAGTGGTTCCCGCGGACCATGGCGACGATACGGTCCGCAACCGGCTCCAGCAAAGCAGCGGCGGCCTCGCATTGCCCCTGAGGGTCGGCGATGACCTCCTCGTAATTCACGCCTACTGATGACTTGATCGAGTTGTTGATCCAGTCACCGACGCCCAGGACAAGTCCACAGGGGTCGCTCGCGATCCTGGACACGTATCGGCGGAAGCCCTGGATGTCGAAGCCGGCCGCGCCGACATGCATGTCTCCGACCGGATATAGACGGACGCTCCGCGTCTGGGGATCCGCAAGGATCGGGTGCTCGACCTCCACGATCCTCATCAGGGGAACACGATCCTTTCCTCGATCACGGAACCGTTGCTCTCAAGAGACAGGATCCCCGCCTCCCCTTCGGTCTCGAACGCATCGTAGAATTCCTCCGCCTTCTCGCGGGTCCGGAAGCGCCAGACGTGCTCGTGCGGAGGATAGTCAGTCGCAAAGATCACCTCGTACATGATCCACACCCCACAAAAAATGCCGCCCACCCATCAGGGTGAGCGGCAATCCGGAATTCCTGCCAGCATACGTATTATAGCATACATTATTCATTTGTCAATGATCTTTTTAATGAACCTTTTAATGAACCCCTGGACTTCGGCGGGGCAGCATGGGCGCTCTCCTGCCGCGGAACAGGGGGCCGCAGGGCAGCCGTGATCGCGATCTTGTCGCATACCGACTTGTTGCTTTTGATCAGGCCCCTCGTCGACATTCTGTGCCTCAGGGCAATCACGTCCAGGGAGGCGGGGTGCAGGATCGTGTCCTCGAACCGGCGCCATTGCGTCGGGTGATACTCGGAGACTAGCTTTGCCGCCCGCGCAATGTTCGGCCAGCCCCCGCCTTCAGCCGCGATCTCGTCGACCTTCTCGGCTAGCAGGACACGGGCCTCGGCCTCGCTGGTCACCTGACCGCCGATGATCCGGACACTCAGCTGCGGCCTCGAGCGAAGAGCTTTGAGCAGGTCGGTCAGCTCGTCAGGGGTTGGGGGCTCCTCGACACCCAGGAGCACCCTCAACCCCCTCGGCAGGTACAGGGCGATCAGCTCGATCAAGGCGGAAAGTCGCTCGATCGAGAGCGAAGGGCAGGTCCTCCGGATCACGCGAAAAACCTCCTCGCGAAGGCCGCCAGCGCATCGAATCCTAGGTATATCGACAGCAGGTATCCCGCGAAAAAGTAAGACAGAACCACCACCTTAAACCATTGATGCCCATTGACATAGGCGACCATGTCGTCAATAACATTCCTCATGACCATCATAGCGTTGAGCGTCCAGAAAAACAGGCAAAACATCAGCACCGGCTCCAGCCGCACACAGGGCATTTAACGCACCCCTCCTCTCGAACCGTCATGCCCCCGCAATCGGGGCAAACTAGTCCAGCACTCACTTCGCGGGCCTCTCCCGTGATTTGCTCAAGACATCGCGCAATTCCATCCGGAATACTGAGTATTGACTTGCCGTCATGGTCCCAGACCGGCTGGGCACCGGAAATCCCCTTCAGCTGCTCGATGATCTCGCTCACGGGGGCACCGTACCGCAGGGACAGGGACATCAGGCGGCCGATGGCCTCCGTGTTGGACTCCATGTCGGCTCCCGACTTGCCAACCGTGGCGAAGGCCTCCACGGGGGTCCCGTCAGACAGCGTGTTGAGCGTGACGTAGAGGTTCCCGAACGCGGTCGGCATCTTGCTCGTCTTGCCGTCGAGCACCCCCTCCTCGCGCCGGTAGGGAAGGCCGCGCTTTGTGGGCTTATCCTGGGCTTTGGCCTTGGAACCGTCGGCAATCAGTACCTGGGAGTCAAGACAGCCGTCCCTGTAAACGGTGATTCCCTTGCAGCATTGCTTCCAGGCGAGCAGGTAGGCCTCGCGGACGTCCTCCACCGTCGCGCTGTTGGGCAGGTTTATGGTCTTGCTCACGGCGAGATCTGTGCTCTCTTGAAAGGCAGCCTGCATGGCAATCTGCTCAGGCACGCTGATCTCATGGGCAGAGACAAAGACATCAGGATCGTACCATCCCTCGCGCTGGGCCTGTTCATAGAGGGGGTGGACATATTCGAGCGCCTGAGTCCCTGCGAAGGCCATGCGGGTATGCCGGAACGAGAACACAGGCTCGATGCCGGACGAAACGCCGGCAATCAGGCTGATGGTCCCAGTTGGCGCGATACAGGTCAGGGTTGCGTTGCGGCGATAGGCCCCCATGCACGCAGGGTAGACCCCCCGCTCGTGACCCAGCGCGGCGGATTCGTCGGCCGCGATGTTGCGCACCTTCCCCCACAAGCTCTTGGCGAGGTATAACGATTCCTGCGAGCCGTAGCGGATCCGCAGCTTGATGAGCGCGTCCGCCCAGCCCATGATCCCCAGGCCGATCTTGCGGGTCCTCAGCGCGGCCTCGCGAATCTCCGGAAGAGGGTACGTGTTCATCTCGATTACGTCATCGAGGAACCGGACCGCAACCCGCACAACCTCGTCGAGCCGGTCGTAGTCGATATTCCCGTCGCGGACGAAAGCGGCGATGTTGATGGAACCAAGGTTGCATGCCTCGTAGGGGTACAAAGGCGTTTCACCGCATGGATTAGTTGCCTCTATGTTACCAAGATGCGGGGTCGGATTAAACATATTGATAGCATCATAGAACAGCATCCCAGGATCCCCCGTTTTCCACGCCTGTTCCACGGTGCGCTCAAACAGGGGTTCCTCGCCCGCCTCCGCGCGTTTCATCCACTCGTCGGTCGCCATGATCGAGATATTGAAATTGGTCAGCCGGCCGGAGCCCTTGGCGTTGATAAACGCCTCGAGATCGGGGTGATCGCAGTTGAGGATGCCCATGTTTGCCCCTCTGCGGCCCCCGCCGGCCTTGACCACGTCCGTGACCTTGTCATACAGCTCCATGAACGATACGGGCCCTGATGCGGTCCCGATGGAATGAGAGATCGGAGAGCCGGCCGGCCGGAGCTTCGAGAAGTTGAAACCGGTGTTGTGGACGACGCAGAATCCGTTCACCCCTGCCACGTAAGTCTGGGTTCCTGGGACCGTGAGGTCATAAAGCGTGTCGTCCTTTTCCGAGATGCTGACCGACTTGACCACATGGGCACTATCCAGGGCGGCGGCAAGTTCGTTCTCGCCAATCTCCCGCAGGAGCATGGCTGCCGAGTTGATAGGAAGCAGTCCGTCGTGGTGCCATCGCCGAATGTTGATCTTGCCCCGGTTCATGGGGATTCCGTTATGCCACAAGTCGGTTTTCCAGAAGTCAACCCCGTAATGCTCTTTTAACCTTTTGTCGTATTCGAGCGAAACGGGGATGGCGAACTGTTTGTGCCCCGTGATGTGCCCTGCGTGTCGTGTGGAAAGACGGTCTGCCGCTTCGATCAGGCTCGCGTTGGTTCTCATGTGAATCTCGTAGATCGGCTGCTCGTTCGTTCGGCGCGGAACCCGCCGCCTCATGGACGCCGAGATGCCGAGGCATCCGCACAAGGCCATGACATCCTGAGCCAGCCCCTCGGAGATCGTGTCATAGAAGAACCCGTGCTTGTTGTTGCAGTACCAGCCGTCGCCATCCAGGAGCCCGATGAGAAGGTGAATCATCGTGCTTGCACCGCTGGTCCAGACCCATTCGGGGATGCGCTTGTTGGAGCACCTGACATCATCCCTGCCTAATGATTCGAAGAGGACTTCTGCCTTCTTGCCCGAAACTGTGAGTTCCCACACGGGGGTCTGGTACGCAGGGTTGCAGGACAACGAATAGTTGCACCCCATCACCTCGGCGGCACGGGCAATGACTGATTCGTAACTCTTTGCAATTCGGAGCCTTCGATACTGATATTTGAGGCTCGAACTCGTGAAGTCGAAAGCCCCATCGCTCAGGATCAATCCGATGAGCCATGCTCCCCAATCAGGGGCGGTCGCTTCGGACATCATCGTGCTTCCTACCACCACATCGCCTTTCCTGAGTTGATCTGCCCTGCGCTCTTCGATCCCTTCACCGTTCCACACGAAGAAGGGGTGCCAATCACTTGCGCGAACACTGCATCCACCCGACATCTTCACTTCGTATATCCTGGATGCCGGAAGAGGGTTGACGTGGTGCGCCGAAACCCGCTTGTACTGCATGGTCTTTGTGGACGGGTCGAACGAAAGGACCTTATCCTGGCGATGCTCTTCGCAGAATGTCTTGAGATCGACGGGGCCCTTCTCAGTCAGTAGCGTGGACTCGCCGCCGATACAACCGCCGCCGCTCTTGAAGATCATGGCCTGAGCCGTGGCGGCCGCCATGATCGACTCCATGCTATCCTCGATCGGAAGCACGAAGCACGCCGCAAGCTGCGCCTTCGGCTTTCCGGCGTTCATTAAAGTGGGGGAGTTGGGCAGGAACTCCCCCCGATTCATGATCTCAAAGAACTGGTCCTTCACGGACTGAGTCTCGGCGAAGCCGATGTAGTCAGCGACCCGCCGGAACATCATCTCCGGAGTCTCGTTGGGCCAGAGATAGCGTTTCTTCAGGATGGTCATCGCATTGTCGTCAAAAATCATAGGCTCCCTCCGTCTGCCACATACCCTTCGCCGAGCGCGTCGATAGCGCACTCGGCCAGATAGAACTGATCAAACCATTCGGTCCCACACTCGCGGCAGCGGACATGCCGCTCGTAAACGTCATAGTCCACCAGCTGCAGGTCAGTCACCGAACCGTTCACGGCAACGTCGGCCCCGCACGCGGGGCACCGTCTCCCGCAGCCACTCACGTATTTCCGCTCCGCCTCCGCCAGATCGATCGCGATCATTCCATCACCCCCAGCACCTGGTAGAAACGATAAAGCCCGTATAGCGTCCAGTAGATCAGCGCCGGAAAAACAAGGGCGATCGCCGAGGCAGCGATCGCCCAGAAGCATTCATTCCGAATCCGGTGCATCGTCGTCATCCGTCTCAGGTCCCCCTCTCCTGTAGGGCATCCATGGATATAAGGGGCAGTCTGCGATCTCGCAGTCTGCGGCCCCGTTGACGTAATACCCCATGCAGTCGTAACACTTGGCGCGGATGACCTCCCCGCGCGTCAAGATCTTGCCCCGAAGGTACTGGACATATTCGGCCCTGCCCCGACGCTTCGTGCCGATCCGCCGAATCTCGTCCAACACCCAGCTTTTTGCGTCAGACCCCCGTGCTTCCAAACCCGCCATCCCCGCGCTCCGATTCCGGCAACGACTCCACGGCTATGTAGCTGGCAGTCTCCACGCGCGCCAGCACCAGCTGCGCAATGCGGTCCCCCCGCTTCACCATGAACGGTTCCCAACCGTGGTTGATCAGGATGACCCCGACCTCTCCTCGATACCCGCTATCGACGGTTCCGGGCGTGTTGAGAACGGTCACTCCGTGCTTCAGGGCCAGTCCCGACCGCGGCCGGACCTGAAGCTCGTAGCCCTGAGGAACCGCAACCCTGATCCCCGTGGGGACCAGTTTAGCCTCGGCCGGCTCGATCACACAGAAGATCCGGCTCCGCAGGTCGGCCCCAGCGTCGTGAGGATGGGCGTAGGCCGGCAGTTCAATGTCAGGTTCGATCAGATGGACTGGGATTCTAGGCATTTATTCCCCTCCCCATAAAGGATTTCATTCAGTTGCGCTATGGCCAGAAACAGCGGATAGGCCTGCTGTGGCACAAAACGCTACTGGCTGGATCCCCGCCCATTCGGCCGCGAGGTCCAGCCCGCCGATGCCTGAAAACAGACTAAGAGCCCTCACGGCTCCATCGCCTCCTCATCCGGTCCGTCGGACCACGGGCTGATCATTCCTCGACCGCCTCGCACAATAGATCAATCTGGACGGGGATAAACACGTCCACCCCATTACGCGCCATCGCCCTGAGTATCCTCGCCTCGGTGACAATCCGGGAAACCCTGTTGTGCCGTTCGATACTGTCCGGAAGGTTCCCACTACGGTAACCGCACGTCAGGCATTTAATACGCCCTTGCGCCGATGGCACCATCTCCCCATCTCCCCATCGCAAAAAGGGCAATCCTCAATCATGACTGCCCCTCCGCCCCGGCTACAACCGCATCTAACATGGCCTGCGCCGCCTCGACCTCACCCCTAGCCTGATCGGCCATAGCCCTGGCCTCCCTCATGAGGACATCGGCCATTCTCGCGAGAATGGACCATTTCCAGTCGTTCAACACCTCGATGAATGCCCTTGTGACCGCTTCGCCCGATTCAAGAGCTGGAGGAAATGCGTTGCTCGATGGTAACGCCACCGAGCAGTTGAAGGAGATGCACGTGATGCCCCAGAGACTCCCAGCGTCCCCTGCCCTGCCGAAGGACGCATCGTGCCATAGACACTCAGGTGGCGATGACATCTTGTCATACCAATGCTTTAATGCCCTCAGCCGGTCTGCATCATGCTTTAATTCGCATATCCTATCGATCGTGTCCTTCTTGAACATCCACAAATCCCCCTTCCGCAATCCTCCGAATCTCCGTCGGTTCCCCGAACAGCGCCATCGTCTCGGCTTCCTCCCCCTCCGGCTCAGGCCGTGGGAGATACCTGAAGCACGGCGGATACGGCACCGTGAGCAGCCCCTCCTCGCATTTCCCGCTCCAACGAAGGCAGGCGTAGCACTCAGCACTAGGACGCATCCCCCAACACCTCACGGGCCTTCCGCATCGCCCGCCCTAATTCGTCGCCCGTGTCAGAGTAAGCGAATACGGAGCCAAACGCCTTCACACACTCCCTTAACGCCGATTCCAGCTTGGCGTAGTCGGAATAGCGGACGTAATCGCCATCCCGAATATTAAGCATCGTCAGTAAACGCTCTGGCCCATTTAACCCCATGCTGTATCCCATGCTGTATCGCTTAACCATCACGCACGGCCCCCTTCCTTACATATCCACATCCGGGCGACTCCCATTCCGCTTGTTCGCTCGAAACAGTAGGGAATCCAGCCATGCCGTTCATACATTAATCGGGATTCGCTGTCTGTCAGCCCACTATTCACCGACGAATACCCCGCTGGCGTTTTAGGGAAATGCGGGTGACGATAAAACAACCCACGAATCCACGCCATAACCACAAACAGGCGATATTTCATTCCGCTCCACCCCCTTCCACGGCTAGGAGTAATTCATTTCCTGTCTCCGAGATTTCCAGCATCGTCCCGGTGCGTCTCGCCTTCGCCCATTTCTCCGCCGCCCGGACGACCCTGGAGAGGCGGTTGTGCTGTTCGTTGCTATCGAGCAACACCCCTCCGCGATAACAACAGTTGGGGCAACTGATTCTCTCGAAAGTGTCCGTAATAACCTCACTTCCACAGAACGGGCACGGCTCAATCTTCATGGTCGACCTCCAGCTTGGCGAGGGTTTGCTGGTAGCGTATCGCCAGCACAACGCAATCGTTAATCGTCGTGTTGTTGAGTTCTAGCGACCACTCCCGAACTGCCTTAGCCAATTCGTCGCCTATATCCGCTACCTCTAGCAGGGAGGGCAGGGCGTTCCTAATATCCCTGTCCTCGCTATGCCAGCGGTCGCAAAACTCCCCAAGGTTTTCCCCTTCCCTGCGCCCGTCACAGCGCCCCCCTGCAATCAGCCGTTTCCACAAGGGCATGACGGCCCAGCAGCTCTAACACTTCCTCCACGGACGTGACCTCGGCCACGATCCCCCCTGCCTGGGCGATAGCGCGCTGGCATGATAGCTGCCTTGCCGTGGACGTGTTGCCCGGACGTTTGACCTCCAGCGCAACAAATCGACCCGACACGCAGGCCACGATGTCGGGGACCCCGGCCTTCTGGAACGGCCCCCCGTGCACCTTGAACCACCAGACGTTCTCGAGGTTGTCCAGGAATTTACAAATGGCTTTCTGGATTACTTCTTCCTTAGGCGTCAGCCCGCGCCGGACCGGCTTCCCGCGATGGATCTCCGGCTTCCTGTTGTCTGGCATCTGCCTCACCTGGTACCAGTTGCCGTTACAGTCTTTCTCCCACATGTCAGCCTCCCTATACACACCAGGAAACCGCCTGCGCGGAGGCCGGCTGGCACAGAACCAGCGTATCCCGCGCCCGCGTAGCCCCGACATAAAACTGACGTATCACGCTGTCCCTTGCCTCCGTGCCCCCATTGTTCCATTCCTCCCCTCCGGCGATGGACAGGTCGGGGAACAGGTAGACCACGTCGGCCTCTCCGCCTTTGACGCTGTGGATCGTGCCGACGATCACCTTCGGGGCCTCCATCAGCGGTCCTGCTCCGTGTCTCCGGTAGATCGACAGCACCTTGTCCAGCTTCACGCCGGACAGCAGGTTCTGCGCCAGCCAGTCCACCTGCTGCGATTCGTCGCCGAACACGAAAATGTCCATTAGATCCTCGTGAGCCTCGAAATCAATCACCTCGTCCACCGCCAGCGTCCTGTCGTCGTCCCACGGTTGGAGCAAGTCGCGGATGTGCCTGCGCAGACCGCTCACCTTGACCATGGAGGTCCAGAGTTTTGCATCAGCCACGGTCCATGGCCGGCGCAGGAACGCAAGGAACTTGTCCTTGACCGAGACCCCGCGGGTTGCGGTTAGCGGGTTCCACAGCATGTTGGACGAGCGATAGGGGTTGTGGAACCTGATGCCCTCGGACGCTAGGGCCAGACGGATCGGATCCACGTGGTAGGAACACGCACCGAGGAGCATGACCGTTTTGCCGGCGGACAGGTGCCGCTGCGCATCATCGATCAGCGCAAGAGGGGATCGGTAGGTCAGCCCCGTGTGGCCATAGACCACACTCCCCTCGTAGTCCCGCGGCATGTATTCCTTCGGCTCGCGGACCGAGACCATTGAAATCCACTTGGTGGCCCACTCCTGCACCGCACGGGGGACCCGATACGACTGCCTCAGGACAAACTTGCGGTCATCAGGAATGTCCTGCTCGAGGAACGCCGACGGCGTGGCGCCCAAAAAACGGTAAAGCACCTGGTCGTCGTCCCCCGCAATCACGCATTGGTCCGATTTGTTTGCCCACTTCCGGACCACCGCAAGCATCAGGGGATTGAGGTCCTGCGCCTCGTCGACGAACAGGACGTCCGGGGCCCCAGGCGCGCACTCGAAATCCCGCCATGCCGTCTCGATCATGTCCGTGTAATCCACCAGATTGTTTGCCCGCTTCCAGTCCTCCCACTTTGCCGCGAACCCCCTGACCGAGGATGGCCAGAGGTCGCGCGGGACCATCCGGCCCCGCAGACGCTGGTACTCCGCCTTGATGGCGTCACCGAAGGACCTCCCGACCGTATCCGCCGGACTGTCCAGCATGTCCTCGCCCCTGCTCTCGCCGGACACGGCATAGATCGGAGCAAAGGCGTTGAAGTCCTCCACGCGGGTCTCGGCGATCTCAGGCCGGCCCATGGCTCGATAGCAATGGGCATGGAGTGTTCCGACATTGTCCTTGGGAATAGGGAGCTGGCGACCAGTAAGCTCGACGGCTGCCGCACGCGTGAAACTGGTCACCAGCACATTCTCGGCACCATAGGCCCCCACGGCGCGGACGATTTGCCGGCTCAGGTAGGTGGTCTTGCCCGTGCCTGGGGGACCGAACACCCTGAACTCGCGCTCCAACCTACATCACCGGACTCTCGGACACCGTGTAGCATCCGTCACCTAGGTAGCTGGCATACTTGATCGGGATCCCCAGCCTGTAGGCAGTCTGGATCTCTTTGCAGACTCCGTAGGACCTTTGCCACCCCTCCTCCTTCATCACCCACAGCTCGTCGGCCCAGCCATGCAGCAGGGGCAGGTCGAACTCCAACCAGAAGTCAGCGTCCTTGGCGGACAGCTCCTCCGGCCCCATCGTCAGGATCGGATGGGAGTGGCTGATCGGGCTGAACACGTGGTACCCCTCGGTCATCAGCACGCCGGCAAACTCGGACACAGCACGGAAAGACTGTGACTCTCGGCCCGAATAGGGGACCGCAAGATAGATCCTACGCGGCTCTTGTGGACTCAAGCGCTCGCACAAACTCATACCACAGGTCCTCCAGTCCGGAATTGTTTTTCAGGATCAAGTCAGGCCTGAAACCGGCCAGCTCGCCTTCGGAGGGATGATCCCCCTCGTATCTCTCGGTGGCCGCATCACGATCGATCCTGACCACCATCCCACCCATATCAATGACCCATTGGGCCTCGTTCTGGAACCTAAGGTCATCAATGACGACCCCGCGCGCTCGCGTCACGGGAATCTGGAGGACCTTCTGCTCCATCGCACGGACCCAGACGTCCCCGCGAATCAGGTTGCGGCCCCACTCAGTACCCAGCGTCTGCATCAACCTACGCGCTGAAACGCCGATCTGGGGAATCTCGACCTCCTTCTCGTCGTAGACATATTTCAGGGCCCTAACATATTCGACACCGAATGATGTGATAAAGTCCACGACCATCTTCTTTATTGGGGCGGCGAATGACACGCTTTCATACCCCCACTCCTTGGTGATCCGGTACGCCAAGGTCGTCTTCCCCGACCTCGGCACCAGCGAATAAATCGCAATGATCGACTTAGGAACAATTACCCCCACAATTCATCCCCCCTAGGGCTTCCAGTAATCAGGGCTTCCAGTAATCAGGGCTTCCAGTAATCAGGGCTTCCAGTAATCAGGACCTCCGGCAAGTGGATACAGGTCGCGCGACGTCCGCTTGACCTGACCGTCCACGACCCTGCTGTAGGACTTGTGGACCTTGCCTCGATCACACAGGTATCTCTGAATACACCCGACAATGTCACGGTATTTCCGCCGGCCCGTCCTTGCACACCACGCCTCCACGTGGGGGCCGGCCACGTAGACGTTCTCCCCGTCGCAGTATGGGCGGCCTACTCTCAGGGCCTCCGCCTCGGCCGCCTTGCGTTCTTCCGGCGGGAGCGTCGACAGGTCGATCCACGGATGGGCCTTGAGGTACTCGCGAATGACCGACTCGATCCATCCTTCGCGAGTCTCGACGCTCGGCGCTCCTTCCTCCTCGAGCGCCAGCCCGATCAAGTCCATCACGTCCTCCCAACGCCCAGGATGCTTCTTGGTATCGAGGAAGCGAGGGAAAAACTTGTTGCAGACCCCGTACAGGGCCGACCGCAGAGTCTCCTGCCGCGTGAACTGGTCCCGCTCCAGCGTAACGGAGCCAGAGACCGTGAAGACCTCGTACACAGGGGGATCCGACGTGGTCTTGACGATCCGCGTGATCGGAATCCCCAGCAGGGACCGCAGGGATGCTATGGCCTGTTCCCTCCGCTCGTCCTCCGTGCCTCCGCTGGACTGGACCGCTTGCAGGACGCTGGAGGCGTCCGACGGAGAGCAGGACGGATGGACCGATGACTCGTCGCTGATCCACCCCCTCGCGCCGTTGATTGTCCGGATGAAATAGTCCGGACGGTTGTCGTTCTTGTGGTTCCCCCACTTGTGACGGTGCCACAGGATCGTGTCCACGATCTCCTGATCCGTCCAGCCGGCCTTGAGCAGGAGCACCGCAATCCTCGCGTCGTAACGCGACAGGTCTGTCGTGCTCCCGTCGGGCAGGGGCTCAGTGTGCTCGATAAGCCGGCGGAACCGGTCGCAATTGGCCACGAGTGCCTCGAACTTCTCGGATGGCGGGACCGGCAGGGGCTTCAGGGTGAAACGGACCGGATCCGCGGTGATCCGCTCGGCCACGTCAGGCTCAGCGAAGGAGGATTCCGTGAAAAAGGCCTCTAGGTCAGACGGATCGTAGCGGACCGGATCGCTGGAAAGGATCCGGACCGGCAGCGGCGGGGTCTCCTTGTGATTTAGCGTGCCTGGGACTCGCAGAAGACGCGCCAGGTCGCTAACCGTGTCGATCTGCCAGCCCCGCTCCCGCGCGCGCTCCTCCAGAGACCGGCCCCAGCGCCGGGCAAAGTGGGCCACGTCTACGCGCTCGTGATCCGACCCGACGAGCCACGGCTCTCGAAACAGCCACCAGACATGCAGCCCGTGACCGCTATGGATCACAATGCTGGGGTCCACGCCCATCGACCGGACCAGCTCCAGCGCGTCCTGTTCGGTGGGCGGATACTTTTTGGATGCCCCGTTGTGGGCGATGTCGATGTCCGCCCACATGCCCACGATCCCCGCCGAATCCGCGTTCGAGCATCTGGATCCGATCCCAAGGTCGCGCTCGGAGAGACTGACCTGTACATACACGTCCCACTCGGCCGCCTCCCCTTCGATATAATGGGCCGCAGTGTCGATGTCCTGCGGCCCCTTGAACCATTTAGACTTGCTCCGCTTGACCGTCTTGCCGCCCTCTCCGACCCTCTCCTGCTTGGACCAGACCAGCCACCAGCGATCATCAGGGATTTCGCCGAAGAGGGCTTCGAGGAAGGCACGGACCATGATTACTCCTCCTCGTAGTCGTCCGCCACAGGTGTCCCGACCAGCATCGCGTCGAGATACCTGTGGTATTTCTCGGCCTCCCTCGCCAGCTCCTCGCTGGCCAATTCGATCATCCTAGGCTTAATTTTTGAATACGTATTCCCATCCTTGCTTACTTTTTCAAGGGAAAGCCCAACAATTACCTTATAAAACGGAACATTCTTGGAGGTCAGACGGATCAGGAACTGGTCCAGATCCTTCAGGCTGCCTGGGGGAGTGGAGATCCTGACAGGGATCAACTCGTCCGGCCGCAGGAGGTACAGCACCCTGCGTTCCGCACAGGCCTTTCCTTTCCCACCACGCGCGCTGGACCCCCACTCGTTCCGCTTGCAGGTAGCGCAACGGTGAACGCCGACCTCACCGGTCCCCATGGGATCTCCGTGACCCGTGATCAGGTCGCGGGAATAACAGATGGGAGGCTCTCCCGTGGAGACGTCTCGATCGGCGTAATAGGCTCGCGTCGGCTGTTTTGCAAGAATGATTCCAACGATCTCCCTTACACTCTCGACGTCGCCGGAAAGCGTCGGGATTTCCCATGTCACCCCGCCGCCGGCGGGGATCTTGATCTTTTCAAAAAATGCGGGATTGAGGGTTGCCGTATCCCCCAGGTTGGCGCGGATCGTGTCCACGACACGGTCGGCACCCTGAACCGCCAATGCGAACGTATCGACCTTAGCAAGATTCGCCATCCGCTATCGTCCTCCCTAAGATTTGCGCGACCGGACTTTCGTCACGATCGCAACATTGAATGCGTCCTGAAATTCCTTGGGGATCTCGCCGTGCTCACGATACAGCTCGTTGAAATAGGCACGGACACGCTGCTGGACCGGCTGGCGCGCCACGAAATCGTCCAGCCCCAGCTCCTCTAAGAGCTCACAAGCGCGCTCGTAGTCCTTGTCGGCCACCGAGCAGTAGACCGACGTCTCCAGCCTCAGGGTCCTGTTGCCGACACGGCAGGAATCGACCCCGAGATTTTGCATTTGATCGATGACCCCCGGCTCCAGCTCGGCCAGCTTGTCCTTGACCTGCCGAAGCCTCCCCTCCAGATCCATCCGTTCCTGCTCGAGCGCAGCGAAGCGCTCAAGCAACGACTGCTCCATCATTCCCTGCCTCCTCCCAGAATCGCCTCCACGATGTCCTTCTTCTCGTCGATGGCCCGATATACCCGCTCGTCGATCGTGTCCTCACAGATCAGATGCACGTAGCAGACCGAGCGGGTCTGACCTGGACGATGAACCCGACGCAGCGACTGCTCATATTTCCCCCTCTCGTAGGTGATCGAGTAATAGATGCAGATCCTTGCCCTCGTTAGATCGACACCCTCACCTCCCGACTGAATCTGGACCCCTATCACGTCGTACTTGCCGGCCTGCCACTCGGCCAGCTGGTTTGTCCTGCCGGAAAGCTCGCAGTAACTCCGGCCGGCACGCTGGCAGGTCTCACGGATCATGTCAAGGTCGCCGTGAAACCGCGCGAACACCACGACCGGCTCCTCCTTGGGCAGGTCCTCCAGCACGTCCGCCAGCATCCTTCCCTTCTCGTCCCCGACGCGGACCGTCTGCCCGTCGTCGGTCTTCACGAAGCCTGACGCAATCTGCTGGAGCCGGACCACCTTGGTCAGCGCATTGCTGACCGTGACTTCGCCGGACTCCACCTGCGCGTAGAAATCACGCTCGATCTGCCGATATACCTTCCGCGTCTGCGGAGACAGGACCGCGAAGCGTTTCTCGTGGACCGCTTCAGGAAGGTCCAGCACATCCTCGGAGACACGGTAGGTCGCGGAGTGGAATTTCCGCGCGAATTCCTCCCCTCGCTGGAATCCAATGACAGCTTTGCCGTTGAACCCGCCCAGAATCGCGTATCTGGAACGGAAGAGGTAGAAACTGGTCCCGAAGATGGACGGATCGATGAAACGGAACTGGCTCCAAGCGTCGAGAATATCGTGCGGGGTTGGCGTACCGCTCAGGCAGACCCTGTGCTTGGCCTTCTTGGCAAGCTTGGCGCAGAAGTCGCTGGCTCGACCCTTCGGGGCCTTGATCCGGTGGGACTCGTCCAGAAACACGTAGTCCCACTCCTCCCCCAGGAGGATCGTCGAGATCGGCGGCCTCCACGCGGACTCGTAGTTGACCACAACCCAGACCGTCGAGTTGCTCCGGTTCAGCGCGTCTGCGAGACGCTCCGCACGGCTGGCCACGCTCCACCGATCCAGCGCGGCGATCCGGTAGGGCAGTGCCGCATGCCGCTCCAGCTCCCTCGGCCAGACCGATACGACCGAAAGCGGCGAGATCACTAGGACCCGTCGCGCCGCTGCGTTCTGGGCGAGGTCGATGGCCACCTTGGTTTTCCCTGTCCCCATACCCATCGCCAGAAGACAGCTCCCGCGCAGGCGTGCAAAATGGTAGGCCTGCAGCTGGTGCCTCCAGCCATCCGTCCTGCGGATCATGGGCTGGGGAAGGTCGCTAGATGTCTTGCAGTCAACAGCCTCGCTGATTCTTCGACCCTGCGCGAGGTATGAATTGAACCCCTCGTCGCCTCGAAGCCTGTCACCAAAGATATCATAAAGTGAACAAGCGGAGAATGGTCCCGCGGGGACCAGCACCGTGCCGGTCTCCTGATTCCAGCGGCCTAAGGCACGCTCGATGACGTCTCGCCACATGTCCGGCGGGCAGTCCACGTGGAACCAGTTTCCCCGCGTCTTGACAATGCATAGCCGCAGGGTGAATTCCAAAGTCATTTTGCCCCCTTGCCTTATTTTTTAAAGCGTTTGATGCTTTCCGGTTTACGAGGGTGGGCTACCTTCATCGCCTTTCATTCCGTCGAAAAGAAATCGTTCAATACTCGGCTCCAGAATCCCTGTCCAAGATCCCGCGGCACCCTCGGCCTAGGGCTGCCTCCGCCGCGGACCGGCAATGTATGCACTTGTCAAGGTACGCGACAGATTATACATGGCACTTTGCAGGATGTCAAGGAGCCAAGTAAAAATTATTGTACAGTTTGTCTAGTGTGTTGACACTGGTGAGATTGGTTCTGGATGAGAGGAAGTGACTGATTTGAATCCACGCGATACCGCGCGGGACCTGCTTTCTAAACACGGGCTGAGCGAACAGGTTCCGGTCAACCTGTCGGCCCTGTGCCGGCTCCTCGGCATAAAAGTAGTGTTCTGCGCATGAGACAAGCTCCATGGGGCGGCGATCTCCGGCCCAGAGGAACACGTGATTCTCGTCAACGAGAACCTGCCCGTCGTTCGACAGCGGTTCACGATTGCCCATGAGCTCGGACACCTCGTCCTAGGTCACCGTGGGGTTGCGTTCAAGACCGGCGCAGACTCACACGAAAAAATGGAGCTGGGGGCAAACCTGTTTGCAGGGGAACTACTGATGCCCCTTGAACCCTCCCGGCATATCGCACGAAGCAAAAAGCTACAAGTGGCGGCAATCGCCAGCGAATTCATGGCATCCGAACAGTCCGTGGCTATCCGGCTCGGAAGGCTTACACGGTTGGGGGCTCTAACTCTCTCCACCGTTTTTACGTACCATTTGTGAATTTTTTCTACTACTCAAACTAAAATCCTTATATATACGCGTGGGAGTAGTTGGTATCACTGAAGTTCCGCCCGCGCGCACACACGTGTCTGAGCAGTCAATTTTTTCGTCTCTGCTCACTTTCGTGTAGGCTAAAATGCAGTATTTGCAAGCATTTGAGTTACTTTGAGCAGAGTGAGCAGTTGAGCAGAGGCTATTTTATTTTTTTTTTGAAATTACTCCCACGCGTATATATAGGGGCCTGCTCTCTGCTCAGACGGCCTATCGTTCCTCCTCCCCCACAAGTCACCCCACCAGGCACCCCACCAGACGCCCCACCGGCTCCACCGGATCTTGCAAAACTCCCTATTGACAGAAAGCAGGGTTGTGGTACCCTGCCAATAGGGGGGTGTAAAGCTGGGGCCGGCTGGAAAGAGTGGGCTGTAGCCTATCGCAAGCTCACGGGATACACCGTTGCAGAGTCGCGTGTAGACGCGATGCGACGCGATCTGCTTGAGGATGTGGACTGCTTTATCGAGCTCATCGGCCAATAAAAAAAGACCCCCCCCGCCATTTCGACGGGGGGGGGTCATGTGGCACAATCGCCACAAGCTCACGTACAGGGCCTATAAAGCATCAAACTTTTCTTGGAGTATGGAGATATGCCTTAAACCAAGTTTGATATGTCTACGGGGCTCCTAGGCCCCTTCCTGAGGGTCTGAGAGGGATGGATCACCCCCATCCAGAAGTGTGGGGTCCTCTGCGAGCAATTCGGCGCGGAATTCCTCCCACGGGGTCAGAGCACCGAGCCGGTAGCCAGCCCAACCAGGAGCAAGATCAGACCCTTCTTCCTCGCGTTCCGCCGCTCTTCCTGTAGTCTCTCCTGCCATGCTTTTCTCTCGGCCTCCATCGCCGCGATCAACTCCTGCGTCTGCTGGATCAGCCGGTCCACGTCCGTCCGCTCGGACCTCAGGGCATCCTGCAGGGCATCCCGCTCGGCCCTGAGGCCGCGGATCTCGCCCAGGAGCAATCGGGCGTCCTCGACGGGCATCACGACCTCGCCGTCAGGGCTGAGTCTGGCCGCCGCGCAGCTCGTCGAGCAGAGCATTGAGCTCAGCAACAACGGCATCAGCAGACAGATCGCGCACAGCCTCCCTGCCCGAAAAATACGAGTCTTCGATGGCCTGGTCATTCCGTGTCCTCCTCGTCCGGATCGTCGTCACAGTATTCGACCACGAATCCTGCTTGCCGGCAGTCACCGTAGCCTCTGGGACAGACGGATGGCGTCCACCCCAGATCGACCAGCAGACGAGTCCAGCAGACGCAGCCAACACCAGCAACATTACGGCCGCAAGCCAGGCACTCAGCCGGCGTGTCCATGTTGTCATGGTTTGACATAATGCCAAGCGACATAATGTCGCATGGTGACAACCACTATTTACGCCCCAGGATCCCCCGCCACAGCTCCTTCACGGAGATCCCCTTCCGGTCCGCCACGATGAAACTGACGACAGCAATAACAAACAGTATACCAAGAATCATGGAGGGCCAATATCCGATGTAATCCGCGAGGGTCTTACTCATTGTTTACATCTCCTCCTTCGCTGGGTTTGTTACCCCTGATGTAACCGAGCACCCCGCCGATTGCGGCGTTGGCCAGCCCCACCAGGGAAACCATGATCGAGCTGTCCGTGTCCCCGTGCCACGCCAATCCTCCGGCCACAAGAAGGCACAGGAAGGCGAACAGCAGGATGCCGAACGCCAGGCCATCATTTGTGACGTCGATGATCTTCACGCGTGAACCCTCCCCCAGGTCCGGACGATGGCCTCCAGCTCCGGAATCGTCGGGACGTAGATCTTCGGCTCCCCGCGTCCCTGGTCCTGCACCCAGTAGGGGTTCTTTCTGCCGTCGAACATGTCGACGTGCAGGAATGCTGCCCCTCCGCGCGTCAGGTAGACTCCCACCCCATGGAACAGCCTTGTCGCGCATTTGAGTACCTCCATCACCGGAACCTGGTCTGCCGTAACGATGTCCGCCGCGTCTGAGATCAGGTGCCGGCTGGACTTGGCGCCGCCGACGCGAGCATTGTGGGTGGGGCACCTGTAGCCGCTCGTGATGGCGATCGGTCCGACAGACTCCCTGAGCCGCTCGAGGGCGTCGATCAGGCTGGTGTCGACCCGATAGACTCCGCAATGTCGGCACGCGAACTCCCCGGAGCGGAAGTGGGGCGACAGGCGCCGGCCATGGTCCGCTCCGTTCCCATAGCGCATCATATTTCCACCCCCCATTTCCCGCGGGCCCAGCGTTTGACGATCTCCCAAAAGACCAAGACACAGGTTGGCATGGCGATACCTAGCAGGGTGATCTGCCCCCGCGTCCGGTCCGCCCACTCCTTGAGATCAGCCAGCTGGTCCTTGGTGCCATCGTAGTCCCTGCCGCGCTCCAGACACATGCTTTGCCATTGATCGAAGGCCCCCTCCAGCCTGGACAGCCTCGAGTCCAGCTGGTGATATAGCCAGATCACGCCTGGATCGGTCCCAGGGGGAGGGGAGGTCGGTTCGCTGGGCGGCAGGGGGTTGGTCATGACCCCGCCTCCCTCTTGATCCGATCCCAGATGGCAAGCACGTTGTCCGCATACCGCACGGCACGTGTCTTTTCGCCCTTCTGGACCGCGATGGCGCCGCCAGGCCCACCGTTGTATGCGGCGAGCGCCAGCCTCAGGGTGCCACGCAGCTCGGCGCCTTCCAGCTGCGGCATCCGCTTCCCCTTGGAATACTTGCGTATCAGCGATGCCAGGATCGCCGAGCCGAAGCGGATGTTGCTGTCAGGGTCGAGCAGACTACGCGGGTCCCGGCAACCGTACCCCCATGCCGTCGGGAACATGGGCTGCATCAGCCCGTATGAACAGGCCACGTCCTCCCTCGTCCACCGGTTATAGGCCATCCGCTTCTGCCAGGCGGGGTCCGTGTCGATATAGCGCTCGCAATACGCCGGCTCGAACCTGCGAGCCTCATGGTTCCCGCCGCTTTCCTGTTGGATCACTGCAAGGATCAGCGCAGGGTCGACCTGAATATCGGGGTGCCCGCCCCATTTCCGCGCAAGGTCCAGCCACTTCGCGATCCGAGGATCGATCATCAGGCAGACACCTTCCTTATTTAATTGATCTTGAATAATAAAATTATCTTCAAAACTACAGACCTCATTAGGGACAAAAATATAATGCGAGGGCTAATATGACCCCCGCCTTGATTAAGCGTCTTGACATGGCCGACCTCCTTATCAAAATTAAAGCCATCTGAAATCGCTGTACGCCGACCTGGGGTACAGCATCCACTCCGCCAGCGTCCCCAGCAGGAACGGGAACGCAAGCTCAGGGGCAAGCCGGACCAGGGCCGCCCCCGCAAGCACTTGCGATCCGAAGCCGGCCTTGGCGATGAGTCTCTGCTTCCAGGAAGACAAGCTCGGCATTTACCACACGAACCGGATCCCCTCCAACCGGAAACGGAGGCGGCACCCGAAGACGAGAGCGCAAACGAAGTGCCCCGCCTCGTGGACCAGCGGGGCACTCAGAAACACGAGCAGGGGGATCACGAGATCACCGTCCATGCCAGCAGGCTCCCGGCAATCGTCGCCAGCGCGTCGAGCGCCTCCGGCGTCCCGCGCCCCAGGCCCCAGTCCCACAGGATCTCCTTGCCGATGCCGAGGGCAACCCCAGCCGCCAGGCCGATTTTCGGCGTGAAAAGGGCCG
>Ga0208695_1000495_pt1 | contig 42282 bp, 52 predicted proteins | sample AD_UKC111_MetaG_FD_184449 | JGI IMG/M metagenome (GOLD analysis project Ga0208695, IMG submission 184449) | Active sludge microbial communities of municipal wastewater-treating anaerobic digesters from Hong Kong - AD_UKC111_MetaG (SPAdes)... | ecosystem: Engineered > Bioreactor > Anaerobic >... | reverse complement strand
AGAAGCCGAACTGCTCGCCATCGGCCTTACGGGTGCGCAAGTCAAAGCCTGCGTCCCGCAGCCACGCGACCATGCAGTCCTCCATGACATGGCCACGCTCGAAGATGCGCAGCATCCGGCCCGGGGGTTCCCGCCCGTGGTCGATGGGAGCCTTGGCGTACTCGAACTGCAGCGCGCGCTCGCAGGCCACCCCGAGGCGCGAGGCCCCGAGGTACTGGCGCTCAGACTGGCGGGCGCGGGCCTGCTGCAACCCGGCGTCGACCAGGGCGGTGACCTGGCCCGCGATGCTCGATGAGGAATTGAAGTCCATCATGGCTTTTTCCCCTTCGGTTCTTCCCAGGGCAGGTCGTCTTCCAGATCCGCGAAGGGATTGGCGGCATCGGGTGCCAGCGGATCGGGAGTGGGCGACAAGCCCCGCACGGGCGGAAACTTGCTGGACTCGTGGTGCGCGACCATTGCGTCCGACCAGCAAGTGACGATGGCGTCGATCACCCGCAGGGCCTCGGCTTCGGAGTAGTCTCCGAGCGGCTTGGTGAAGCCGATCTCGCCCGCTGCCTCGCCAAACGCCTTGAGGCAATGGCGCATTGCGGCCAGTTCGACATCAGACGGATCGATCATGGCGACCTCCGTCTTGTCGATGCGACCTTCCTTGGCCCGCTGCCAGTTGCCGTACAGCGCGTGAAATGCGTCCTGGCAGCGACGGGAACAGAACACCCAGTCGATGGGATAGCGCCGGGGATCGCCCACACCGTGGCGGTTGTCGGTGTGGCCGTAGCCCCGGGCCTGTCGTTTGCAGACCCAGCATTTCACGCCCCCTCCTCGAGTTCATCGAGCAGCAGGCCCAACTGCAGGGCAGCGCCAGCAAAGGCGGCCTCGCAGCGGCGCTTGAAGTCGGGATAGCTCATCGAGCTGCGCGCAATCGCCGTGACCGCGTGAATCTGCGATTCCAAATGCGCGAGTCCCTGATCGGACAGCCACTGGTGGTGCTTCTGCGAGATGCCCTTGCGATTGCGGATCTCGCCCAGCAAGTCTTCTGGCAGCACCGGCCCGTAGACCCAGCGCAGCGTGATCTGGCCGACGACGTGCGGAGGGTTCTGGTCGTGGCCCTGGTACTTCCAGCCGAACAACCGATAGATGGCGCGGTAGTAGTCCGGGTGGAAGCGGCGCTCCCACGATGCGCAGGACTGGCGCAGCAACTTGGAGATCAGCTCCTGCAGCGCATCCGGTGCGCGGTGGTGCTGGTAGCCAGTGGCCTCGTCGATCAGCGCGACCTCGCCGGTGGTGGCAAGAGCGCGCATGATCGTCAGGCAGTTACCGACGATGCCCTGGCGTGCGCGGTGCAGCGTGCCTGCAATGGCTGCGTCCACCACGGAGGTGGCCACGTCCGCGATGATGCCTGCTGGGAAGAACTGGGTCTGGCGTCCCGATGGCAGCAAAATCGGCCCGGATGATTTCTCCAATAGAGACAATGAGTTAGGTGCAATGTCAGCCAGAAAACGGGCGAAACGGCCACCCTTGTGCGATTCGTGAAAACCGAGGAGCTTGGCCAGTTCCTTGCGGACGTAGCCGCGCTCGCCGGTGGTGAGCACGACCGCCTCGCAGTCGAGATCGCCGAAATGCACGACGCCGTAGTGGCTGGCAGTGAGCATGGATGCGTTCATGGCAACCTCCCTCACTGCGCCCACGACGGTTTGCCCGTCACGGGTGCGCGTTGCGGAGCCGGTGCTTGGTACGCGGGTACTGCCTGCGCCGGAGCCCCGGAAGATCCGCCGCCCGAAGCCTTGGTCGGCACCCCCATCAACTTGGCGTAGTCGGGGTGATCGGGTTCGACCGCCACTTTGACCACGTTGCGGTCCTGGCCCTTGCCGTCCTTCTCGATGTCGACGCGGGCGAGGAACTCCAGGCCATCCAGTTCGTGGAAGCCCTGGATGCGGCGCGCAGAAGAAGCCTGTGGGCTGTTGTCCTGCGGATGAACGTTGCGGGCACTGTTGAGCGCCGCGCGAATGAAGCTGCGCCCCATCTGGCCCCAGGTCGGCCCCTTCTTGGAGTGCAGGCCAATGTTCGACCACATCTTGCGTTTGGCGTGGTCACCAGCGGTGACCACGAATTCGGCGGCAAGGTAGATCGAGCCGGTCTCGAAAGATTCGGTGGCGTAGCCGCCGCCCCAGCCCTGCGACGGGTCGTCATAGCCACCGGGCTTGAGGGTCATGCGCACCGGGACAACGGTGCCCTTGGGGATCAGATCAAAGCCGGATTGCTGGGCGTCGGCGTCGTTGAAGTCATTCCATGCGGTCATTGCGATTACTCCTGAGATTCGATGTGTGCGGGGGTGGCGGCGCTGGCAGGCACGGCGGAAGCGCCTGCGCACTTGGCGATTAGCGCGCCGAGATGCGGCGGCTCCAGCAGGTCGAGGCGACCGCTGCGGTCTTTGGCCGGAAAGCCGTAGGGATTGACGGTGTGGGTGACGAAGGCGCGGTAGGTGCTGCCGTCCTCGGCCTTGATCTCGGCCAGCGTCACGACCTCGTCGACGATGCCGGGCAGCTCCAGGCTGGTTTTGCTGCCTTCGATCTGCGGGACGAACACCTTGCGGTTGTAGTCATCGAGCCGCTCGTCGAGGATCGCCACGAACACCACGTTCTTGCCGCGTGCGTGCTGCAAATGAGTCAGTGCGCTGATCATTTCCTGGCCGAGCAGACCATAGGCCGCGCGCAGGTCGGGCTTGCCGGAGCGGTCGCTGACGGCACCCGGCTGCGTCTTGCACCACGCGAAGCACTGGCGGGACAGCTGGGTGATCGAATCGAGAAAGAAGGTCTGGTAGCGGTCGAGTTGCGCCGGGTCGCCAAACTTCTCGATGACGTGGTCGTAGTGCGCCTGCGAGAAGGCGCTCTCAGGCGGCAGCGACTTGTCCGGGCCCGCGAGAAACACGAAGAAGTCGCGGCTCTCCGGCCACGAAGCCGGACGGATGGTGTCGCCCGGCCAGTCGGCCACCGCCAAGTCACCGGCCTCGATGTCGAGGAACAGCGTGGTGGCCGGGTCGAGGTCTTTGAGCCGCGTGGTTTTGCCGATGCCGGACTTGCCCAGCATCAGCAGCTTCACGCCCTTGCGTTCAGCCATGCGCTCGATGGCGGACACGATGGGGAGCTTCTTCATGCGGCACCCCCATCGAGCGTCAGGGTGATGCTCGGCTTGCCTTCCTCGACTGTGCGCGCAGCCGCAAATTGCTCCTGCAGCGCCGTGGGCCAGTTGGTGTAGCGGGACTCGGACACCGACAACTTGATGTCGATGTAGTCCTCGACCTTGTCGCCCGAGGCGGCAATACGCTCGGCCATCTCCTTGAGGATGGTCTGGCTCCAGGTCACCTTTTTGGGGAGCTCGTACTTCACGTGCAGCGCACCGTCGCTGACGTGGGCGGTTCCGAAGTCGCGGCCGGAATCCCGCAGCGCGCTACGGGCCTGCTCGCCGTAGCGCTGGAGCTTGGCGGCATCCAGCTTGGCACGCAGCTGCTTGAGGTAAGCAGTGGCCTCGTCGACATTGCGCTCGGCAGCGACGAAATCGGTAATCGGCAGCGCCACCAACTGGGCGGTGCTCATGGCAGCGAGGTCGGCGGGAAAGATGGTCAGATCGCTCATGGCCGCTCTCCTCACTGGTATGCACGAGTGAAGGTCGAGTGCCGCGAAACGCGACGCTCGAAGGCTTCGACCTCGGAGATCAGGTAGGTGACGCGGGCACCGAGCTTGCAGAAGACCGGGCCGAGTTGTTCCTGCCGCCAGCGGCGCAGGGTCTTGACGGAAAGCCCCCAGCGGATGGCCAGCTCGTTTTCGTCAAGGGCGATGCGCTGTGGCGCACCGGTTTTGGCAGGGATCAGGCCAGATGTTGCGTTGGTGAAGTGGGTTTGCATTTCGATGTGCCTCCTGTATGAAATGGGCACATCGCAGTCTCCGCACGGGTTTATGGGCCGTGTCTGGTTCGATTTATGGGTGCGTTTATGTGTTGCGCCTCACCCGGTATTTCCCGCGCGAAACCAGCTCAATCACCTCCTCACGCGCTACTTTGTCGCCGAAGGCATCGTCGAAGGATTGGAAGCCGGTGTTAACGGTGACGGAACCATTCACCTCTTTCCACGACATCACGGGCGGGGCACTTCCTTCGGTCCCCCACATCAGCTTGATGATCTTGGCGCGCGCTTCGGTGAGTTCGATGGACGACGCCATGTGCGGGAGCTTGAGCCGCTTGCCATTGAAGAACTGCACCGGTTCCGGCTCACCCACGTTAGTTGCGTAGCCGCGCAGGACACGATCAAAGGCATCGGTGTCGAACGCATCTGCGCCATCGGTCACGCGGACGAACTCATCGAAGCCGCGCAGCGTGTGGTCACGTGGCAGCGAGGCATTGGTTCGCCTTGGGCACAGAACAACGCCACCACGCGGCCATACGGCGTCGGCAAGGACTGCGGTGATCTTGTCCTGCGGCGCGCGTGACCATGCTCGGGCAACGAACACCGGTGCGAAATCGTGCGTGCCAGCGATTCGCTGCTCACCGAGGTGCCACAGGTGATTCGGTGTCCGGCAGATCTGGTTAGAGCGTCGCCGCTCCTCAATGCCGATCAGCGCCGCCAGATCTGCGAGCCAGGAATCCATCTGGATGGAATAGAGGGCAATCCCCGCCAGCGGTTGGACGATGGTTCTGCCGTTCAGCGGACTGCAGTAGCTGTAGCGACCGGCGTCCTCGTCTACATCGATTTCGACTTCCTGTTCGGAATCGAGAAACGGCACCATCACATGGGTGAGATGGCCTGCGGGCACGACCCAGCGCCTCTGAAGAAACTGCTGGTAGTCGCGCCCGAGCCTGTCAGCCAGCACTGATGCATCGAGCCGTGGAAGGTTGTCTAGCGCGAGGAAGAAGCTCAAATACGGCGACGTCATCGGCGTCCTCCTCAGAACTGGCTCAGCACGCCGATCTTGATGAGCTGTTCCTGCACGCGCTTGCGGTCGTCGTCCGTCCTGCTCTTGTCGTTCAGCCCGTTCGGTGCGGTGATCTGGACCGCGACGTTGTGCGCCTTGCGGTGCGGCGTCTTGGACATCCTCATAACCAACTTAACCTGCACGAGCGCGTACTGGCTCAGGTCTTCGGCGCAGTAATCCTCATAAGCAACCTGATAGATGTTGCGGCCGTCGCGCCGGTCGCGGGTGATTTGCATCTTGCTGGAGAGTTGCCGCACCACATCACGTCCGCCGTACTCTGAGGTCTGCTCAAACGGCTTGGCCACCGTGATCTGCAGGATCGAGATATCGTCGATGCCTGCGACCCGGTCACGTTTGAGGCGGTCGAGCATCTTGGAGGTCGCAAAGCCGAGCAGGTCGAACTGCCGCATGGGCATGTCCTCGATCTGGCCTTCGTGCGCCAGCGCGACATCACGGAAGACGGTGGCCAGCTCGCGGCGCGCCTCCCGTTCTTCGCAGAACACGCTGAGCGAGCCAGTCTCCGGCTCCCACGAGAAGCGGGCCGACATCGCAGCGGGTTCCTCGTGGTCGACGACATGCCCGTTCGCCACTTGCTGGAACGTGGCCGTCTTGCCATTGAAGGTCGCCGTCAGCGTGTGCAACAGCGCCGACTGACCGGCTTCGCAATCATCGTCATCACCCTGTTCGCATGACAGATCGCGGCGCGTGAATTGCTCGATCAGGATTTGATCCTTCGGCACCTTCGGGAACAGCTCGGCAATGCGTGTGCGCAACACCTCTTGAACGTCGACCCCAGTCCTCGGCACGACGCCCTTGGGGCCCAGGTAGTGGCTGGAGTAGTGGTCGCTTTTCCACTGGCGATGCATCACTTGCAGATGCTCAGCCTGATCGAAGCGTTCGTCGCGGCGGACGCCTTGCGCTGGAAAGTCCTGCAAGAGGTGCAGATACAGGGCGCGGCTGTAGCGGTCGCTGGGCGCAGCCAGCACGGCGGCATCGTCCGCACGATCCTCGTTGAGCAGGGACAAGACGGCCTGTGCCCCGTAGTCATCGTCAAGGAGCATCACTCGCTCGGCGGCACACTCGATGCTGTACTGGGTGGCCGCCTGCAATTTGCCGACAGCATGAAAGAGTGCCTGACGCGACTCGACTGGCAACTTGCCCTTGGCCGCTTCTGCCAATGCCTTCAACTCCGGCAGTGCCGTCGCGCTGGCGCGTTCGAGCAGATCCACCAGCAGCCCGGGGCGCGCGACCTTGCGCACGAGGCTGACGAAGTTCTCTGCGTTCGGCAGGATGTTTGCGCCCTCATCGGATCGATGCTCACGCGCACGTTTTGCTGCAGGCTGGCTCGTCGCCAACTTGGTGCTTTTCTTTGTTGTTGAGGCTTGGTCAGCAGGCATAGGCAAGTTCCTTTGACAAAGTGCGCGATTGCGCGAACGGTTAATCGGATGGTTCAAAAAACGCCGACGCGAGGTCGGCTCCACAGGCGGTAGATCCTGGTCAGCGCATCGTGGCCTCCTGAGTGGTCAGGCCATATCGGTTCAGACGTACTTGGATGAACCGTGGATTGACACCGAAGCGCGTCGCCAAGGCTTTCTCGAAGCGATCCATCTCCAAGACTCCCAGGTCGCCGTTCGCCTTGATGCGCAGGGCCGTGCCGGGGTGGTCGGGATCGGTTGAAGGATGGCGATGGATGGTGATGTCGTGCTGGGGCGCAAGCTCTTCGACGGCGGCGATGATGCGTTGGCGAGGCACCAGCAAGGAGCCCATGAACTCGTTGGCGCGCAGTTCGGCGAAGTGTTCTTCCGTCGTTGGCTTCGCAGATAGTGACTTGGACAGATGGTCGCTGTCCGGCGTCGTGGTGCGGTAGGCGCGTTGCATCGTCGGTTCGATGTCATCGAACAACCCGGGGCCCTTACTTCCCTGGACAACCCAGCCGGGAGCGTCGAACACGGCGTGGCCCAGCTCGTGGGCCAAGGTGCTGAGGGCCAGCAGTTCGCTGAGACTTTCACCCACGGGCGAGATGGACACCATCGCGGCGTCGGGCATAGCGGGGTCGAATTCACAGACGCCGAATACGTGGTTGCCTTGCTCGTCATGCACGGCATAGTCGGTGCTGATCTCCAGCGCGAAGTCGATGCCGTTGATCTTCAGGCCGGAGATCTGCTGCAGCGCGTCGAAAGAAACGGCATCGATGCTGTCCGCGACCAGTTGCTGGCGCGCGGTCGCGGCGATGCGTTCGACCTCAATATGCTTGATGTACAGGGGGCGCTTCCGGTCGCAGCACCGGTAGTCGAGAGTCAGTACCGCCATTCACTTCTTCTCCGTCACGTTCCGGCGGTACATCCGAACCAGGTTGCCAACATCATCGCGGATGTCGGGCGGCAGGCGACTGGCCTCGACGAAAGCGTCGTCGGCGCTGATTCCAAGGATCTCGGCCGCCTTGCGGATCAGCTCGTCCTTGGGCGGTTTCTCCATGTCGCGCTCGATGCGCGACCAGTAGGCGGGTGATATCTCCAGCTGGCGCGCAAAGTCATTCATCTGAATGCCTTTCTCTTCGCGCTTCTTGCGGATGAATGCTCCAAAGGGCATGGCTGTGACCTGATTGCGTGATTAGTTAACGACGGATGGTAGAGGCCAAGAGGCACCCTGTCAACTGTTTCGTTAACGCGCAATGGATTCATGACTGGCGGGCACGATTGCCCTGCGTTGCCATCCGCTTCGGAAGATCAGGCTCACTATCCCTGACGGTTGCAATTCCTCGGAGCCGTCATGAAGAACCTCGAACTCGCATCTCCCCCGGAGATGAGCGCCAGCGCCCGTGCTGGCGAAATCGCCGCCATCCTTGCGGCTGCCATCGTCCGCACCCTTGCTGCGGATGAGCCGAAACAGAGAGAAGTTGGCCTTGGCTTCCTGCCCGACCAGCGCGTTCATACAACCCCCTATCAACAGGAGAAGTTGTGATGAACGAGAAACAAGCATCCGTCGCGGCACGGATCGCGGAGCTGGCCTGCCTGCCGATGTCCGAGCTCTGGACGGTGTGGGATCGGTACTTTCCGCGCCGTCCGGACTACCCCAATCGCACGCACGTCGAGTCCCGCCTCGCCTACAAGCTTCAGGAGGAAGCCTTCGGTGGCCCCGCGCCCGAAACCAAGCAGCGCCTGGAAGCCATCGGCGCAAAACACTCCAAGATCAAGCTGCGGGCCAAGCCGCGCGAGTTCGATTTCGCGCCGGGCACGATCCTGCTGCGCGAATGGGGAGAGCGCGAACATCGGGTGACAGTCACCGCCGAGGGGCTGTTTGAGTACCAGGGGCGCAACTTCAAGAGCCTGACAGCGGTGGCCCGCCACATCACGGGCGCGCACTGGTCGGGGCCGCTGTTCTTTGGCCTGAGCAAGGGAGGTGCGCGATGAGCGAGATCGCCAGCACCAAGGCCCGCAAGCGCTGCGCCGTCTACTGCCGGGTGTCATCGGATGAACGGCTTGACCAGGAGTTCAACTCCATCGACGCGCAGAAGGAGGCGGGCCACGCTTTTGTGGCCAGCCAGCGATCCGAGGGGTGGATTCCGGTGGCCGACGACTACGACGACCCCGGCTTCTCTGGCGGCAACACGGATCGGCCGGGGCTGAAACGCCTGATGGCGGACATCGAGCGCGGCCAGATCGACATCGTGGTGGTCTACAAGATCGACCGCCTGACGCGCAGCTTGGCCGACTTCTCCAAGATGGTTGAAGTGTTCGAACGCCACGGGGTGTCCTTTGTGTCGGTCACCCAGCAGTTCAACACCACCACCTCGATGGGTCGGCTGATGCTCAACGTCCTGCTGTCCTTCGCCCAGTTTGAGCGCGAGGTTACCGGCGAGCGCATCCGCGACAAGATCGCCGCCGCCAAGCGCAAGGGGATGTGGATGGGCGGCGTCCCGCCCCTGGGTTACGACGTCGACAACCGCCTGCTGGTCATCAACGAGGCCGAGGCGGCGGTGGTGCGTCGCATCTTCGAGGAGATGCTGACCATCGGTTCCCCAACCCAGATCGCCGTCAATCTGACTGCCGACGGCATCACGACCAAGGCCTGGACGACGCAGGAGGGCCAGATCCGCAGGGGCACGCGCATCGACAAGAAGTACCTGCACAAGCTGCTGCGCAACCGCATCTACCTGGGGGAGTTGTCGCACAAAGGGAATTGGTACCCCGGTGCTCACCCGCCGATCATCGACCAGGAGCTTTGGGACAAGGTTCACGCGGTGCTGGCCAGGGATGGGCACGCCCGGTCGGTGGAAACCAAGATCCGGTCGCGCACTGACGCCTTGCTGCGCGGCCTGCTGTACGCCCCCTCGGGCGAACGGATGTACCCGACCTACTCGCGCAAGAACGGGCGCAAGTACCACTACTACGTGTCCAAGTCGGAAAGCCGGTTCGGGGCACCAGGCAAGAGCTACGAGCGCCTGCCCGCGCCGGAGATCGAGGCGGCGGTGGTAGCCCAGATCCGCACCGTGCTGACCAGCCCGGAATCCATCGCAGCGGTGGTGCGCCACATCCAACGCAACGGCGGACAAGTCGACGAGGCCACCACGGTGATGGCGATGGGACGGCTCAACGACGTGTGGGATCAATTGTTCCCGGTGGAGCGCCACCGCATCGCCAACCTGATGATCGAGCGCATCGACCTCGTCCACGTCGGCGAGGTGCAGGGCATCAAGGTGAAGTGGCGGGAGCTGGGCTGGGACGCCCTGATCGGCGAGTTCGCCCCAAGGGGCATCGGCGCGGAACTGCTGGAGGTCGAAGCCTGATGGACGACACACTGGAAACCTTCGTGCCCCTGACGTTTCGCCGCCGGGGCGCGCGGCGGGTGGCCGCCGACGACCGCCACGTCCACGATGTGACGCTGCTGGAGGGGGTGGCACGCGGTTTCTACTGGCAGCACCTCGTGGACACCGGTGTGATGAAGAGCGGTTCGGACATCGCCCGTGCCGAAGGACTGCACCCCTCGGTGCCCAACGAGTTGATGCGCCTGACCTTGCTCGCGCCCGACATCCTCGAACTGCTGATGGCCGGGCGGCAGCCCCGCCGGATGAACCTGATCTGGTTCCAGCGCAACCCGCTGCCGGCGGACTGGGAGGCGCAACGCCAGATCGTGAAGCGCTTCGAGGAGGACGCATGAGCAAGAAGCACCGGGGCCGGTTCAAGGGTGATCCGGTCACCTATCAACTGCCGAACCCGGCAGGCGGCGTGCAACTGGAAACCTTCGTGCCCTGGACGCTGGTGAAGCGGGGGCTGAAGAAGCAGGTCATCACGCCCTTGGACGCGCCGCAGGCATTTCTGTCCGAGGCCACCCGGGAGCGGCAAGCCCGGTCGGCCGCGCAGGACACCGCGTTGATGCGGGCGCTTGGCCTCGCGCACCACTGGCAGCGGTTGCTGGACGAGGGGCGGATCACTTCGGCGAGCGACATCGCAGAAGCAGAGGGCATAGACGTGACGCAGGTGCGCCGGGTCATGCGGCTGACCCTGATGGCCCCGGAGATCGTGGAGCGGCTGGTGGTCTCACCAAGCTCTGTTCTGGAGCAGCTGATGCGTCGACCCTGGCCCTGCCTATGGCGAGAGCAACAGGAATTGTTGCGCTCACTCAATCCGCAGAGGTGAGCTGCATCAGTGTGCGTGCCGATGATGGATATCGGGGAAATGTGGGTGCTTGTGCGTCGCAACTGCATGCGCGTGCTGATGTGAATGAGGCTCTTGCCCATCCCACTCGAAATCATGATCGTGCTGGTGATGTTCATCATGCCGGTGTGGATGGCGATGCTCCAGCGGTTCGTGCGTGTGCAGATGCTCATGACGCTCCGTCAGGTGCAACCACACACCCACTCCCATCAGAATGCTCGCCAACCAGAAAGTTGGCGTAACGGGCTCTCGCAGCAATGCCAGTGCAATCAGCGCGCCGATGAAAGGCGCTGTCGAGAAATAGGCCCCGGTTCGCGAGGTACCCAACCCTCGCAAAGCCAACACAAACATCACGAGGCTGATTCCATAACCCAGCAGGCCAAGCAGCATGATCGACCCCACCGTTGCAAGCGGCGGGAAAGCGCTGCCAGAAACTAACGCCAGTGTGCAGTTGACCGTCCCGGCGATGAGTCCTTTGCTTCCCGCAATGAACAGTGCATCGGATGCCGATACTTTACGCGTCAGATTGTTGTCAATCGCCCAGCACAGGCAAGCCAGTGCAATGGCCATCGGGCCGATGCCAGCGGTGGAGACTGTTTCTCCTGTGGGCCAGGACAGAACCACACCTCCGGCCACGATGGCGGCCATGCCCAACACGACACGACGGTCTGCGTTTTCCCGGAACACGACCCAAGCAATCACGGCTGTCAAAACCGCCTCCAGATTGAGCAGAAGAGACGCCGATGCTCCACTGGCATGTGCCAGTCCAAACATCAGGGCAACGGGGCCAAACACCCCGCCAAAGACGATGGCCCCAAGCAGCCAGGGCCATTCCTTTGTCGCCATTCCGGCGCTTTTCCAGCCGCGATCCCGGATCAGCCTCGCAACACCAAGGCCAAGTCCGCTGCCTAGATAGAGCATCCCACCCAGCATCATCGGAGATGCTTCATTGATCAGCAGCTTGGCAAAAGGTGTACTGGCCCCAAACAGCAGGGCTGCCATGATGGCGAAGAAGATGCTCTGGTTCATCAGTGATAGTGTGCCCAATTCCGCTACATTTTTGGCGGCCAGTTGTGGGTTTCACTTTGGCAGTGCCGACACCAAGCATAAAGCGCGTCGTACATGACCATGCCATGTCTGAGCATTTCATGATCGTCAGCGAAGTTCTGCGACAGACCCAGCGATAGCGCGTAGAGTCCGGCTGACTGAGGTGTGAGGTCAAGCTGCGAGGTGTCCGCACCACGCACGATGGCAGCAAGTTGCTTGATTGCCGGATCATCGAGCCCATACTTGTTCAGGAATGCATCGAAGCTGCACAGCTCGCCGACGTGTGACAGCTCCACACCGGGGATGTCATACGGGATCGCTCCCGTTTCCTCGGCAATGCGCAGCACGTCACCAGATGGAACGTAGAGAAACTCCGCATCCCTGTCGATGAAGCGCGCCACCAGCCACGGGCACGCAATGCGGTCGATCTTCGGGCGTTCACGTGTAATCCATTGCATGGTGCCACCTCACAGAATCATGGTTTTCAGGATCAGGCCGATGACCGCACAAGCCGCGATCACATGAATCACGTTACGCTTGAATTTGAACAAGGCGACGGCAGCACCGAGTGCAATCACGGCCGACACCCAGTCAAAGCGAGCGCCGAAGCCGTCCGGCCAGAGGACGTGGTAGCCAAAGAACAGGGCCAGATTCAGAATTACACCCACTACGGCGGCGGTGATGGCCGTCAACGGGGCGGTGAATTTGAGATCGTTGTGGGTACTCTCCACCAGAGGCCCTCCGGCCAGAATGAACAGAAAGGACGGCAGGAAGGTAAACCAGGTAACCAGACTGGCGGCGACCGCACCGGCGAGAAACAGCGCATCCGGCCCGAACAAGGCTTTGACGTAGCCCCCCACGAAACCGACGAAGGCCACCACCATGATCAGCGGCCCCGGAGTCGTCTCGCCCAAGGCCAAGCCATCTATCATTTGCGTCGGCGTGAGCCAGCCGTAGTTCCCCACAGCGCCCTGATACACATAAGGCAGCACGGCATACGCGCCGCCAAAGGTCAGCAGGGCCGCCTTGGTGAAGAACCAACCCATCTGGGTCAGCGTATGGTTCCAACCGTAGATTGTTGTCAGCAAGCCCATCGGCACCAACCACAGCAAACCGCCCACCACGACCACCTGCAGCAGGCGCGTCCAACGGAACCGGGCGTGCTCGGGTGTCGGCGTATCGTCGTCGATCAGTGCCGGGCCATAGCTTTTGTCGGACTGGCCATGCCCGCCACCTGCCTTGAATTTGCCGGGGGCCAGCCGTCCACCGATGTAGCCGATCAGCGCGGCGGCGGCGACGATGGCCGGAAAGGGAACGTTGGCCGCAAAGATGGCGATGAACGAGGCCGCAGCGATACCCCATAGCCAGTTATTTTTGAGGGCGCGCGAGCCAATGCGGTGTGCGGCTTGCACCACGATGGCGGTCACTGCGGGCTTGATGCCATAGAACAAGCCTGCGACCAACGGCATCTCACCGAAAGCGATGTACACCCAGGACAGTGCGATCAGAATCAGCAACGAGGGCAGGACGAACAGCGCACCGGCCACGATGCCGCCCCAAGTTCTATGCATCAGCCAGCCGATATAGGTGGCCAGTTGTTGCGCCTCTGGACCGGGGAGCACCATGCAGTAGTTCAGTGCGTGTAGGAAGCGCCGTTCGGAGATCCAGCGCCGGTTTTCGACCAGCTCCTGATGCATGATCGATATCTGCCCGGCAGGGCCGCCAAAGCTGATGAAGCCTAGTTTCAGCCAGAAGGCGAATGCCTGCCAAAAGCCAATGGATGGCGGCGTCGAGGTCGTGAGGGCGTCTGTCTGAGGAGCGGATGGGGTCATGTGTTTGGGGTTCCTTTATCGAAGCTGGCCAGCAAGCCGTCGAATACGCTTGAGGCGGCTATCAGCAATTGATCGTCATCGGTGATGCTCTCGCGCATCCCGGCCAGCACGCTTTCGATGCCCGCTGCCTCGGGCGGCTGGACGCCGCCTACATCGAGGTAGTGCACCAGTAAACCAAGACGAGCCAGGGCGGGCAGCTCCAGTGCGAAACTCGTCGCCAGCACCTCGAAGGTGACGCGGCTGCCGACGTGGCTGAACATGGCCCCGTCGAAGTCGAAGCCGAGCGCATCGGCGGGGCAATCCGCAGGCGTTGCCAACCAGATCACTCGTGCCTGAGGGTCAATAAAGCGGCGAATGAGCCACGCGCTAGCAAGCCGATCCACCCACGGGCGTTGCCGGGTGGCCCAGATGCGCCCTTGAAAGTCCGAAATCTGGCGGCGTGAAATATCGCCTTCCATGACCTGCGGTTCATCGGGCGAGAGCGTGCGTGCGCAGGCCAATTCCAGTTCGCGCAAGGCGCTGTCGGCCTGTCTCTGCGCCTCTCCGGGGAAGAAATCGATTTCCGCGAGATTGGAGAAAGACTTGCGCAGCTTTCTGACTTGTCGCAGCACATCCTGCACGGTATCTGCTGAAAGTACCTGCCTGACTTGGGCGATCTCGCTGAGCAGCGTGGCAAATTCATTGCTGCGGTCAAACATGGCAATGAAACCCGCCTCAATGGGTTCTTCTACGCGAAGGACGTGGGCACTGCCGCCCCCCTCGCGGACATCGGCCGCCAGGCCATCCAACGTGGCGCGGCAATCATCACGCTCGGGCATGAGATACACCCCGTCTCGCAGCACGGCTGCGCCGGACGCCTTGAGTGCGCGCCAGGCGCGTTGGCGCAGTGTCGCGTTCTCGGTTGGCAAAGTGGTAATGAGCGATAGCCACATATTCATGATGATAATTCTACATATATGTAGCTAAATCTACAAACCGTGAGGCTGCGCACAACCGTGAGTGCGCGCCAAGGCTTTCAGTCGCCGCTGCTACAGCAGTTGCAGATCACAACTAACGACCTCTAAAGCCGCGCCAGCAAAGGAAGTGCCCTCGAGAACACTCGCGAGATCAGCAGAGAAAACGGAGAACAGAGAGGCGTCAGAAAGGGGAAAAACTTGGGGAGTGTGGAGATTTCGCTCGCGAGGCCGAGGCCAGAAACCGCGCCAACACTGGCGCTGCGGGCAAAAAAAATCCCAACCGATAAGGGTTGGGATTTTGGTAAATGGTGGTGGAATACGGAATTGAACCCAAAACCACTCTTATGGCAAGCGAGCAGCAATGCGGACAATCTAGTTCGCAATGCGGAATGCTTGTGTTACCTACCATCGTGCGTGAGGGCTAACTCGTCCCGACCACGCTGCAATCGTCTCTTAAAAAGCCGAGTAGCTACGCTGAGAACGATCAATGGAACTGCTGCAGAAATGATCATCTGCCCCCTGAACCAGAAAGATGCGGCTACCGCAGCACAGGTCAAAAAGATTAGCCAAATAGAATAATTCCTGATATTACGCTGCATAGATATTTCAACTGCACCGACAAAACCAGCCTTTGATGCGAAAGTGGTATAAATACCAACCATCAGTAAACACAAAAAAATACCGCTCTCTTTCAAATTATTGAGAGCCTCCAGAAATGCAAGCTGATTCGCAATAACCGCGAAACCCCCAATAATTAGATACCAGTTAACTCCAAGAATTATTCTATTTAGAGGACGACCCCGCGAGAAAAATATGAACAACGCAAGCTGCAAAATGGCTGCAGAACCACCCCATATAAAGGCATTCAACCAATCAGCAGCTTGAGGTTTTCCATTTAGAAACGCAACCTTGAGAAAAACAGTCAGCGGAAAGAATTGGAGCAAGAAACTTCCAACGCTGAAAATCACCTTCATTGGACACCTGCATGTTGTTTATCAATTGCAAGAGACAACAACGCTAAACGTCGCTTGTCAAGAGACATGACAATATCTACCCAAGATTCAAGCCCCGAATGAAAATCCGCGCGGGATAGCTGGGTGGCAGATTTTCTAATACAGGACATAGTTTGATGCGAGCGTAATGCGCCATACCGTTTTTTGATCCATTCCATAATGACCTGTTCGCCCTGTCCCTTGTCCGCAACAACATCAATCAACCCCATGTTTGTGAGTTCTTCAGTGGAGAAGCTGCGGCCCGAGTGGCACAGATCCTCATAATCGCGCTTATTTAAGCGACGAGCCAGCACCGGCAGTGCACCCATTCCCGGAAAAATACCCAACTGAATTTCAGGAAAACAAAATTCGGAATGGCGCTCTGCAACGATGTAATCGCATGCGACAGCCGCTTCGAGACCTCCCCCAATGCACTTTCCTTGCACTAAGGCAACAGTGGTGACACCCTTTTCAAAACCGCTGTACAAGGTATACATCATATCGGCTGATTGCTTTGCGTAAGACAATAAGCCTTCTCTATCTCCCGATATAATCATTTGCTTAAAAAACTCAAGATCTCCGCCCAGATTGAATATATTGTCTCGGCGTGACCGAAGCACAAAATAACGGAACAGATCGGCGGCCACAAATGTACCATTACTTATAGTTGATACGCCATATTCCATATCACGCAATAAAGCAGGACTAAAGTAAGGAGGACATTTCTCTTGCCACAATGACCACAGAATGCCAAATTTTTCTTCAAAATCGACCGCATAATGATCCGAAATAGGGAAATGGTGCATCGCGCCCCCAAACTAAATCTTATTAAAAAAATCTTTTATAGATGAAAAAAATCCGTCTATCAATCTTACTGGAACCATATTCACTTAGTTTCGAACCATAAAATCCATCAATACCGATTCGGAAGCCATCAGCCTTGCTAATGTCCCAATTGAGAGCGCCACGAACAAAACTACTGGAATCGTCTAAGTTGCGAATCCATGTTATTTCACATTTTAGGGCATCAAATAACGGAATATCACCGATTCTGACAAATGCAGAATTTTTCCGCAGCCCAGGCGTACTCAACAAAGTTCCTGCCAAGCGAGGGTTACCTTGACCAGAAGTCAATGAATTCGCAATCCCTGCGTATTCCTTATCTGAAAACCCGTTATTGTTACGCCAATATTCGGCGGTGAGGGTAATGCCGCCACCCGTGGTGTATTGACCACCTATGACAACATCAGTGATCCATCGGTTGTCATCCTCTGCTACGCCAACCACAACTTCATTTCTCGATAACAGTGGGCTTTGCCGATCACGGCCCTTACGTAAGGCAGCTTCAGCGTAAGCAGTCACATTTTCTCCCAGGACAGTGGAGAGGTTCATACCTAGAGACGGGCGGTCAGCATAATATGCGATGAAAGAGATATCCGTAGAAAGCGAATTCAAATTGCCATTTACCTGTAACATGGCTCGAATACGCTTACTATCCCTGTCAGGAGCTGCCAGCAAGGACTGTAGGCTGTAGGATTGCCCAAAATATGACCACCCCATCATGTCATCGCCTTCTATTTCAGCTCGCCGATCATCATCGGTTAACGTACGGTCTTGGAGCTTACTCTGATTAAAAAAATCTGATGGATTTCTGCCTATCGCTACTCCGTTAACAATTTTGCGCCGACCCAAGAAAGTAAAAGAACTGGGTGACAGCCGACGCTCCCAATATAATTCATCTACATAAGCGGATGCTTCACTAACGCTAGTATTCGTTGCGTGCGTCAACAATGGTCGCAATTGAATCTTCAGCAGATCATTGTCAAGCTTCAACTTCGACTTGAGTAGCGCGGTGCCAGACAAGAGGTTAGCACTACTTCCGTCGCCACTTTCATTTCGCAGCGAACGCAAGCTCATATAGCCGGAAGTTTCAATCTGAGACGCTTCGGCGCTCTGATTTGGATCAGCGGTCAGGCCAATGTTTTGCTTAAAAATAAGCAATAGAAATATCCACCTGCGCACATATATCCTGCTAATTTGCAAGCCTCCCTAAATAAGATGGCTGGTAATACTCTTCCGGCGTATTCTGAATTTTAAATCCTGAATAACTCAGAGTTGCTTTGATTGTCGGATTGATGGCATCGGAAATTTGAAGAATCGTAGGGCGCTCCTTCCCCAGTACGCTCTGGTACCCAGAATACTTAATGGTGCGAATCAATTTTCCGGAAAGAGAAAAGAAATCAGCCCTCAAAGGGTGTAAATTCTTTTCTGCAACCCATAAATGGATGCGCTGATAAGGGACACCATTTTGCCGAGCGTGCAAATCAAGTTTTAGAGCAGATAAATCATCGAGGCGCTGTTTTTCAATGCTGTCCGCAGTGTAATCAAGGCTGAATACTACTCGAGCAACATCGGCATTCGATACCGCACCTATAAGCTGTTGCTGCGGCGAGATGCGCACCGGGCGGCTGGTACCAGGAATGTAGATCCACATATTGGCACCATCCAGTAGTAATGCACGGCCACGCTGTTTAATTGGCTGTCGGTACAACACCAAGCTTTTAGTACTGTTGCGCACAAATACTTCGAATTCACTTTCGTTTTCCGAAGAAGATGTTTGAGACTGCAACTTGACGGTAAATACGAAATTATCAGAGGGCGAACGGATTGCATCAACTTTTTCCAAGATAGATGCCGCATCCATCTCTTGTGCAAAGGCGGAAGAAAGCGTTGTTAACATAACAACTATTAATGCGTGGAAGATGGATTTGAGGGGATTCATGTGTAGTGAAGAGCCTTGATAATGTCAATGCGCGAGGCTAGCCACGCTGGATAGAAAGACGACAGCGTAGATGCCATCAAAGCTGTGACGAAAGCGTACAGGAAAGCTTCTGGGCTCAGCTTAATCAGAGCAGTGTAGCCCGACGACATGCCAGGCGGAGCGGGTACCGCAATACCACCAGTTTGGTTGATGCCCCAAGCTAGGAGTGCACCGACCGACAACCCTAGCAAGCCGCCAATGAGACCGATCAGAGCCCCCTCGCAGATAAACATCTTGACAATGCCGGCGCGTGTTTGACCAATAGCACGCAATGCTCCAATTTCCCGGAAACGCTCAAAAGCAGACATACTCATGGTGTTCGCGATACTGAGAAAAACAACCGCTCCCAGAACAATCGAAGTCAATTTAAAGATGCTTGTATACAAATTGACTACGCCACGATAAAAATCAGCCAAATCAAACCAAGACTTGTATTCAAGATCTGGGTGATTGGCCATAGTCTGTTCAACCAGACTCTGAATTAAGGGCATTTGATTTGTATCTTTGGCAAGCACCAGGATTTTTTCTACTTTAGTGGTGTTAAACAGGCGCTGAAGTAACGACAACGGAACTTTTACGTACACGTTGTCATAGTCCTTCGACGCCGTCCTAACAATTCCAACCACAGAGCAGTCGAGTGCATTGACCATGCCATCAAGAGTTGTACTGAGGATAGTCAAATTTGCATTCTCAGATACGTTCAATCCCTTAGCTAACCCCGCACCAATGACACAACCATCTGGAGTATCTCGGTCTAATTGCATGCCAGCGATGACTGTTTCGAATGCCGCGAAATCATCTTCGCGCTCAGGCATCACACCTACTAAACGTGCTGAGAGCGAAGTCTCACCGGCGCTGATCAAGCCAGAGCCGGTCAAGCGCCAAGTTGTTGTATTAACCAGTGATGATTTTCTGATGTCGCGTTCAATGCTCGCTGGATCAGAAATTAGAAAGCGTTCGGAAAGTCCGGCGCCTTGGTCGAAATATCCTTTTTTAGCAATCTGCAGATGGCCGAGCTGGGTACGGATAGTTGTTTCTCTTAAACCTTCGAAAGAGAAGGCAATGAATCCACCAAAAACAATAATTGCGGCCGAAGCAGCTATGATAGAGAGGAAGGTGATGGCGGTACGACGCTTGTTCCGGAAAATATTCCTAAGGGCGAGCTTGAATGTGTTCATCAAGTCATCGCTCCATCTTCAAGATGAAACTGTTTATGCGCAAAAGCAGAAACTTTTGGGTCATGTGTAGAAAAAATAAAAGCAGTATTCATTTCCTTATTTAGATCCGACATCAACGCCAAGATATCAGAAGCAGTATGACTATCGAGATTGGCTGTCGGTTCGTCAGCCAAGACAAAATCGGGTGAAGCAATAAGCGCACGGGCAATAGCAACGCGCTGCTTTTGTCCACCGGAGATCTGATCGGGGCGCTTCTTCATTGAGTTTTGCAACCCAACCCTTTCCAGCATTCGTTCAGCCCGACGCCTTCTCTCTCTGCCATCAACGCCGCAAAGGATCAAGGGATACTCCACGTTCTCTATGGCGTTGAGTACGGGGATGAGGTTAAAAGACTGGAAAATGAACCCTAGATATTTGCGGCGCAAGGCAGCCTTCCCCGCATCGTGAAGGGCATCCAGATTACAGCCCATCACGCTAACAGATCCGCTGCTTGGAGTGAGGAGGCAACCCATGATGCTAAGAAGTGTCGATTTGCCACTGCCGGACGGGCCGGTAATGGCGATGATTTCCCCTGGCGCAGCGCGGAAGTTCAGATCGCGCAGCGCATAAGTCACTTGATCGCCTATACGATAGGAGTGAGAGACGTCCTTGACTTCGATCATTTCATCGCTCTACCTGCTTGCTGCGCCCAATCCGATTGGGGCGACGCCTCCTGAGCCTGCTTGTAGAAGCCCAGAGCTTCTGTTTTCTGATTCTTTTCTCCTGCTATTTGCCCCAACTTGAAATAAGCTTCGGCAAGTCGTTTCGGGTCGGCTTGTACCCCTGCTTTAACTTCGTTGACGTAGAACAGATAGTCGCTTTCAGCCGTGGCTTTGCGCGAAAACATTGCGGGCAAGTTATAGGAAACGCTGCCACGAATAAACCGAACATTCAAATTGCGAGGAGCTTTTTTGACAGCTTTATCTAGTGCAGCTAGTCCCTTGTTAACATTACTGACCTTATTAACCACAAATCCGCTATCGCGTCCTGCCATGGCATAAGCACTACCCAAATATGCCAATATCTCTGCATTCTCTGGCTCTAGTTCAGTGGCCTTTTTCAGATAGTTCACGGCCTCTTCACTTGCCCCATCAACCTTTGTATTGGCTAGCTGATGACTTGCAATACCGGCGGCTTTGAGCCAATTTAAGTCGTTTTCATGAGACGCCAGATGTACTTTGGCATCCCGTAAAATAATGTTGAGTTTTTCTTTGTCGGCAACTCCATAAGGAATCTCCTGCGCTTCAACTTTAGAGATCACTGCCAGTATTGAAACTGAAAAAATCACTGCATTGATAAGAGAATTAAAGACATTCATGTAATTTTCCCGCATCTGATTAAAGTATTGTCTGAATCTGCTTCAAACTGAAACGCCAAGGCCAGTTTTCCGAAGGTTTAAAGATTTGCCCCAAGGCGTTGCGTTTATACCACCGCTCCACAAGATATTTATTGATGAAATCAGCGAATTGATATTTGCTTTGCGCTGACTCGCTTCGATGAAAAATGAGTTTTGCAAAATTTAGATATACAGGATGACATATATAGCCGTGCGACATTTTTATAGCGTGGCGAGGATCAGAGCGCTCGAACAGGATTTCGAATCCCAACTTTAGGTAAGTCGGTAGCCGATGCGAAAAACCCTCAGCCACGACAAACGAGACGTCCTTGCTAAGCGCAAGATCCACAAAGCATTTGAATAGTCCGTTCAACACATCTGGCCGTTCGCGATAGGCAGGATCGACCGCCAGCCGTCCCACATACAATACCTTGCCAATACGACGCAAGGGATCGAAAGAGAGTTGCATATCTTCTTCCAATGGAAATGGACGACCTTGCCGATCCACGACACATCGTATGCAACCGATTACCCGCATTTCATGTTCCGCGATGAAGATATAAGAATCCGCCCCTAATTCACGCTCGACTTTTGCGACAACATCAGAAATTTCTTGTTCCGTTTTTCCATTCCCGTCATCACCTGGTCTATATATCTGTTTGGCATAAAAATTGCAGAATCGAATGAACTCGCTGGAAGTTGGATTGACACGATGGAATGAGAAATCACCGATGACAAAATTCTGCTGAAAACTGTTGCAGTTTCCAAACCAAACAAAATTAAGAAAAATAGTGAACAAACCACATAAAATACAGAGAATATAAGGCGCAAGTAGAAATGAAACATGCGGCATAAGCAATGCGCTAGCCAACAGAGAAAGTATATAAACAACGCACCAAATGATAGAAACGGTATAGTGAAGTTGCTTTATCCCCCTACCACTTGAATAAAAAGCCGTAAAAGGTTTTTTCCATAGAAGCAATACGCTGGTGAGCAGACTCAGCCACGAAAAAACAATAACCCCTGCGTATCCTTTATATTGATCGGTTTTGTAATCAAGTATTGTTAACCCGATATACAACACCAACATTGATATAGAGACTGGGGATTTGATTCGAAAGCGGAGTTCGGTGGCTACTAGAGTGGCATACAGCAACGCACATATAGCATAGGCAGCTGGATGCTGGATGAACAACACCATACCCAAGCAAACAATCATGTTCCCAAAAGAAAGAAACATAAAGAGAACAGGAAACAATCTCCCTATGTCATCTTTAGGTGTTAGCTCGCGGGCGGTGCTATCAGTTTTCATATGCGCCTGCTTTTGACCGTAACTGGCTAATACGATGATCAATGAAAGCGTGCGGGCTTTCGGATTCGATTAGCTCAGACAATGGAATCAGCGAATTCAAATAAGCTTGGGATAAGTGATCTATCAGCGTTTGCGGCTCCATAGAGAACGATGCAATAAAATGGCCTGCTAACAGACCAATGAGTAGGTCGCCGCATCCGACATCCGTTCGGATCACAGCAGGTGCTGGCGGGGGAAGATCTCGGCGTTGATGTCCGGCCAAAATGGTGACGCCTTGCGCACCGCGCTTTATGACCAGTGCCTTGTCATTCCCGCCCAAAGTCACGCCTGATTTAGCTGCGAGCGGCAGCGCTTTGTATTCGGCTTCGGTGATGGTGATAACGTGAGCCCTTTGCAGGCAAGCATTAAGCGCTTTTTCCCGCATCCGTAGCCACTCCATGTGCGCATCCATGAAAATTAGCGATGGGGCGCATGTGGTCAGCAAAGCTTGATACCAATCCGGGTCGCCATTGGCTAGGATCAGTGCACCTCCGTCTATGCTGTGACCGACGGAGGGCATGGCTCGCCACAGGCTCGGATCATCAGACAACGTACCTCGTCCAGTGTCGCCAAGTATCGCTGGACTGCGCCAAGTCATCATCGGACGCGCCAATCTTTTCCTTAGAGGAACGTGTTCATCATCAACGAAGGCTGCGACAGCAGAATCAGCGTCCGTAAGATCCTGCCCAACCGCTGTTAGCAACGCGGTGCCGATACCGGCGTGACGCACACCTAAGGCAGCATAGATGGCAGGCCCACCAATGATCGCTGCGCCTGCAGTGGGCATCTGCATTGATAAACCAGCCACTACGGCTGGTCGTTCAGCAAGGGACGTGTTGCGTAAATCCAAGGACATATTTTCCTCTGCCAGGTAGTCGGCAACTCAACACAGCCTTACCGGTCGCGTTCACAAAGAGATGATGTAAGGCATACGGGACAAGAGGTGCCGAAAATAGCGTAGCGCTACTTTCGATATCTATTTCGAGCGTGGTGGCGTCTGCCCATTCTTCAGGTAATACTTGCGCCGCGCCTTCTACCGAGTTACCGCAAAGCGCCAGTTGCCAGTCGCCTGCAGAGTTCGGAGCCCCACTTAAGACCAGCCCGGCGGCGCTGTCTATCCATGGCCGCTGATCACCTAACGCTGCGAGCGCGCTGCATTGAATCTGACAGACCTCCTCTGCGCCAATGATTAAGAAATAATCAGAACGCTGATGCGCGAATGACAGATGCGCATACTCAATCGCTGCGCATACGCCAAATATTCCATCCTGAAAGGCAATGGCGGCCGCATGTGTGTCGAAGACTGCCGAGGTCTGGGTTGTGATGGCGCTAGGAATAGAGCTAGGCAACAACAAAGTATCAGTTTTATCCCAGCCTTTGCGTAATCCAACGGTTTCGAATTCCCAAGCGATAGGAGTAATCGCAGAGCTTGACGCAACGGCTACACCAACGCGATTACCATGATAATTTTCCCGGCCAGAAACCGTCTCAAGTAATTGCTTGCCGAGTAACGCCGCAAAGACTGTGCCTTTTGCAGCCGAACGCGCTCTCGCTACACCGCTGCTGCGCATCACAGGCAATGGAATGTCGGTCGGGCAGGCAACCGGCGTTTCATCTCGCAGCCGGTAGCCGCCAACGCCATTGAAGTCGAAGGGGTTCGCCAAGCTAGCCCAAGTGGAACGAGTGGCGACACATGCGGAGTGATCCTCTTTGCGGGTCCAGCCGATGGCGTGAACGTAAGGGCCGTATTTAATAGTTGTGATGCTCATTGCAATTCCCTCGGCGGCAATATCACAACTGCTGCGTTGATTCCCCCGAATCCAAGCGCCGTAACTAGCATGGGACCAGGTGTAACAGGATGGGGTTGATTCAGAACAAGGTTGAGGTTGTCGTATTCGGGGTCGCTGGTACCAACCACATGCGGCAATATCTTCTGACGAATCGCTTCACAGGCCGCCAATACATTGAATCCACCAGAGGCACCCATGGTGTGTCCCAACGACCCTTTGGTGGAGGTACACAATGGCGATCTATCCCCAAAAACGATCTTCGCGACTGCAGCTTCGGTCTTGTCGTTCTGTCGGGTACCAGTACCATGCCAAAAAATTCCACGCACGTCGGTAGGCTGCAGTAAGGCCTGTTGCAACGCACTTTGTACGACACTGGCCACGCCGATTGGATTGGGCTCGACCATGTGAGCTGCGTCACAAAAGACCGAGGTGCCTGCGATCAGTCCCCATACGTCCTGCTCCGCAAGTAGACCGTCCTTACACAAGAACATCGCGACTGCGCCTTCGCCGACAGTGGTGCCATCACGCTGTTTGTCATAAGGGCGACAACCTTGCTGTGACATTGCGCCGATGTTATTGAACCCGACCGATGCCACGCGCGAGAGCGTGTCAATGGCGACGACCAAAACCGCATCGCAAAGACCGGCGTTGACACGGTCTGCCGCATAAGAGGTTGCCACCAAGGAGGATGCGCAAGCGGCGGACATGGTAACGCCCGGAAGTTCGCGGCAGAGGCCAGCATTTACTTCCTTGACGAGGTTGTCCACCACAACACCCTCCCAGATCGAAGCATCAATTGCCGACATATCGCCACCCGCGCAATGCACGTTAGCGATTTCTGAGAGCGGCCCTGGATTGCCGTGGGAGGTTGCAACGATCAATGAGATCGTTGCGGCAGGATGTGCAGCAAGAAACTGATCGACAGCCCCGCGCATTTGTTGACCCACGATGCGCGCGAGCACATCAGTTCGCTGACTGAAAGGCGGCTGACCGTCCAGTCCGGGGAAATTCAAAATCGCAGACAGCGGCGGGCTATCTGGCCAACCAGGAATGATGTCGGCCCCCTGAGAAAACATACTCTTCCCCGAGAGCAATGCCTCCCAGCATTCCACCCATGTATTACCTATATTGGCGATTGCACAGCACTGCTTCGACAGCGCAATCGGCTGCTGATAGTTTTTAGTCACGGTAAGTCTCCACTCAGGCAGAGGCCGACATGACGGGCTTGCTGATGATCGCGCCCATGCCGGAAACGCGGCACACTAAGCGATCTCCTGCGCGTACCACGCCTTCATAAACCGTTTTGCCAGCAATTTGGTCACTGACGGTAACTTCAGCAGTAATGGTCTCGCCTATAAAGGCAGGAGAGAGGAATTCCCCCTTACATCGCCCCAAAACTCCTGCGCCCTCTTGCCCGCTTTTGCCACCACTACTCAATACACCATGCAACATCGTTGCCTGACCGACCAATTCAATATAGAGAACGCCCGGCATGATCGAGGGGCCGTCAGCGAGATGTGCTGCCATCATGGGATCGCCACCCGATATCGATTTCTGGACAGTAATACTCCGACTGTCCCAAGAAATCACTCGATCAAGCAATAGCCAAGGCGAGCGATAAGGCACCAGCCGAACTATTTGGTGGTAGTCCAACTGTTGCGGAAAGATGGCTTCATCTGTCATGCGGATGTCCCTGCCTGCTCTTTGGCCTTGAACAGCTCTTCCACTATTGCTTTGAGCTGGTCGCCAGTACGAACATCCGGCATACGCTCATCAGGAATTCGCACGTCGTAACGCTTCTGCACTTCCACAACCAGCGCCACTGCACCCAGAGAATCCATGTCATAGTTCTCGTAAAAGTTGGCACTCATGGAGAATTCGTCGAGCTCACGATCCAGGGCGATCTCCACGATTTCTTTTATGTCTTCATTTCCAATTTCAATCACGTCAATTTTCCTTCCTTGTTAAAGAGCTGTCATGCCGCCGTCAACTTGAATAGTCTGGCCAGTGATATACCGACCATCCTCGCTTAACAAAAACCCCACCAGCCCAGCGACGTCCGTCGGTTTGCCAAATTCGCGCAGCGGTGTGTTTTTGAGCAGCCGTTCCACAGCGGGCGTGGGTGTGCCCTTCACCATGCGACTTTCGATTGCGCCGGGAGAGACGACATTGCACGTCACACCGAATCTTCCGAGTTCAACCGCAACAACTCGGCACATAGACTCCATACCGCCTTTGGCTGCTGCGTAGCTAAGCTGGCCTGGGTTTCCCTTGGTAGCAGACACCGAGCCGATGAGGACGATGCGACCATTGCCTGCCACCATCAATTGCTTAGAAATCGCCCTGACGAAATGGAACGCACCGGTCAGATTGGTCTGAATCACCGAGTGCCATGTCTCGTCAGAAATCAGCGAAATCGATCCATCTTTGACAATACCCGCGCAGTACACCAGATCGGGTGCAGCACCAAAATCCTGCTCAACGGTTTTGACGAGCTGAGTAACGCTGCTGCTGTCACAGACATCAACCCCGTACCAACGAACGCTGCCGCCATTGGGGGGAATGCGCTCAGCGTGAGTCGATTTAGGAGAGTGCGTAAGTGCGAGAGGTCGGCCGCTCGCAGCTAAATGAACGGCAATCTCCTCCCCAATATTGCCGCTTGCCCCGACGACTAGGCATGGTCGCTTTATCATGTAACCGAACCCCCTGTAAAAAAACGCGATTCTAGCATGGGAATGCATAACGATGCAATTTTTGCCTTGCCTTGCCTTGCCTTGCCTTGCCTTGCCTTGCCTTGCCTTGCCTTGCCTTGCCGAAGCTATGCGTCTAGCGTTAAGCATTCATGGTGCGTTTAGCATCATTACAAACACGTCGTAAAAACACGACGATTGCTGTCATTTACAAGGACAGCAACGCATGGCAAAGCCCATACGTCGGTCGCTGGCCAGACGCTTGGGTCGCAACATCGGAGACCGCCGTCGGGCCGTTGGCCTGACACAGGAACAACTCGCCGAGTACCTCGAAATCGACACCCTGACCGTGTCGCGCTACGAAACCGGCAACATCCTTCCCCCATTGACCGTGGTGGACGTCGTCGCACGGCTGCTCAACACCACCATCGCCGACCTGCTTGACGAAGCACCCGTTCAGCCCGTCGAGCATGCCGACCGCATCGGCATCTGGTTGGCCAGCCTTCCCCTGTCCGACCGCGATTGGATCGAAGGTGTTGTCAAGCAACTGGTTGAACGCTGCCAGCCACGCAAACGCGGGCGTCCACGCACCCGTCCAAAAGCAGACAAGGTGCCGCCACCATCTCCATCCGCTTGACGGGCCAGCCTCAGGCAGCCTGATCCTGCAGTTCTTGTTTCAAGGTGTCGAATTGTTCACTATAATGGCGAACAATTCAACCTGGATGTTGCCATGCGCCACGCCAACCGAGACACCGACCACCTGAACACCCTGCGTCAGTACTTCGCGCAGAACCGCCGCATTCCCAGCTACCAGCGCATTGCTGACCTGCTGGGCTTTGCCTCGCGCGCGGCGGCGGTGAAGTTCATGGGGCGCATGGAAGCGGAAGGTTTTGTGGTGCGTACCGTGGATGACGATGCCTGGATGCCTGCGCGGCGCTTCTTCGAGCACCCGTTGGCGCAAGCCACTGTACAGGCCGGGCAGCCAGCGGTTGCCATCGACGTGAGTGCCGAGCCGTTCCTGTTTGACGACTACCTCGTCAAGAAGCCTGCCGACACCGTGGTGGTGCCGGTGCAAGGGGATTCGATGATCGAGGCAGGCATCTTCGAAGGCGATCTCGCGGTGGTGGAACGCACGGCCTCGGCCAAGCTGGGAAGTTTTGTGGTGGCGCAGGTGGAAGACCGTTTCACCCTCAAAGAGCTGGTCAAGGTTGATGGCACGCATGCGCTCAAGGCGCACAACCGCCGCTACCCACTGATCCGCCCCAAAGGGGCATGGCACATCTTCGGTGTGATGGTCGGATTGGTAAGGCGGTATCAGAGGTACTGAAGCTCGGGGTGCAGCGCAACAGCGATGCGAGGACAAACAAGGAATGTCAATGTGACGACGTGAAGGGGTGCGGTGATGAAGGTTTTCAATGCAAGGCATTTTCTGCGGCACATCTCGATGCCGACGCTCAAACAGTTCACCGACGGCCATGTGCTGGGCGCGCGCTTGAACGTGGATTGGAGCCTGTCGCCGACAAGCCTGCCCGCAGCCGTTGGTGATGCCGTGCATGACTTGGAAGCCCGCCTGACCACCACAGAGTTTGATGCCACTGAGCGTTCTGCCGTCGAACATGACCTGCGCCTGTGGGTGGACGACCTGCGGCGCGCGCACCTGATGTCCAACGGACTGGCGCTCGCTGAATTCCGAAGTGGCTGCCAATTGGATGCCGAAGCCCTTGCTGCGTTCGCCGACCGCGACGAACGCGAGATCGCTTTGTGGATGTTGACCATGCGCGACAAAGCGTTCCGCGATGTCGAACTGCATCTGGCGTTTCAGGCCAAGACCAATGGCAAGTACTGGAAAAAGCATCGCATCCAATGCGGCCTCGACCCGTGCCGCGACCGGGCGCAATTGGAACTGTTTTGTCACGACGTGGCCAAGCTGTACAAGAAGGCTGGCGCGGGCGACGGCGTGCATGTGGAGTTCAGCGAACGAACCGGTACCGATCCCAGCGACGCATCCAGTATCCAGCTGACCATCTATGTTGAAGGGCCGGTGACCGCGCTGGCGCATTTCACGCAAAGCCACTTCACACGCATCACCACCCGCATTGCGCTGGAGACGGCCTTGGTCTATCACCCCGCCACCGGCGAGGTGGAAACCATCGTCAAGGGCGGCACCAAGAACCATGCTGCCGTGCTGGAGTTGTTCGGTAAGCATGTGGTGCGTCAGCCCATCACGCCCGAATTGATCGAAAAGCAGCGCTATCGCCTCAACGCTTTGCGCGACGGGCTGATGGACCCCTTCGAAGACTGGTCTGTGCTGGGCGTGGAGCAAGTGCGCTTGCGCCGGGCTCGGTTGTGCCCAGCAGGGCAAACAGCCATCAGTTTCAACGTCGAGGCCTCGCCCGACAAGGCACAACCGGATGCGATCCACATTGCCCGCAGTGCGCTCAAGGTCGAGCACTTGTTCGAGGCCGAATACAACCTTGAAGGTGCGACGGTGATTATCCACACCACGCCCACCGAGGACGGTGGCAAACCGGGGCATTTCAGCTTCGACGTGTATGCATCCGGCTCGTCCACCATCAAGAATCTGTCGCCACACAATCAGACCACCGCTCGCAAGGTGTTGCAGGCACTGCTGGTCATTGATGCCGACGAGCCGCCACTGACCGAGCCGGTGGAAGAAGCCGTGGCCGCATGAGGTCGGCATGAGTCAGGCGCAGGTGGACGCCACCGCTTTGCTGTGTCGCCTGCTGGAGCGTGATAAGCCCGAGATCAACGGCCAAGCACTGGTGACTGACCATGCCGACGCAGCGACTCATTTGCTGCGCGAACGGCTGCTGGTGCTGGGGCGTTCGCTGGATTGGGTGACTTGCCCGGAATGCGGCATTGAGACCGCTCGCGTGGTGCGCGAGTTGTCGCCAGATCGAATCGCGCTTCGCTGCCCGGACTGCGCCGATGTCGAAGCGCTGCGTCGTCTGCGAGAAACCCACAAGGTCGCCCTGCAGCGCGTGATTGCAGCCCTTCTCAACGGTCTGGGATTTTCCGCCAATGGACTCAAGCCCGTCGACCACGAATTGACATGGCGGCTGGGCACAACGGAACCCGCGCGGGGTACGGCGTTGACATGGTATTTCATGCGTCGCCTGACCCGCGCGGATGTTGCAGCGCGCTTGCGCGAGCAGATCGCCTTGGAGCGCACCACTACTTCATGTGTGGTGCTGACCAGCAGCGAGTTGCCGTTGCCACCAGCATCACCCATGTTGGAATTTGATGTCCGATCCCTGCCCAGCGTGGCCCGCATTGGCCAGAGCCGTTTCGAGTTCTTCGCCGAGCGGCAGGCGCTGCCCGGCGCGCAGACCATCGCCGAAGTCGATCCGGTGACCACCGGCATGACCACGCTGCAATGCGTGCGCGCCCACGGCAAGGTGTTCGTCGATGGCGTGGAACACGCGCTGGAGCCACGCCAGCAAAACATCCTGCTGGCATTGATCGACGATCTCGATCACGAGCTGGACAAGGATGCACTCAAAACCGCCTGCGGCTCGCAGGCACAGCGGTTTTCTCCGAGCAAGGAGTTTGACCGCAACCCGCTGGTCTACAAGACTTTCATCCGCTACCTGCGTGATGACGAGCGCTACGCGCTGATCATCCCCGATGGCGACCGCACATGGCTGCGATGACATCGACGTGATGCACATCAAAACCCAGCGGTAGCAACGACCCCTTACCACCCGCAATTCCTCCAGCAGGGCCCGGCACTGATGTTGATCAGGCCGGGCTTTTTTGCATTTGGGCAGTGCCCGAGCCGCACAGATCGGTTTTGAGGAACGTGTTTGAGGAATCTGAGGAACGGTGCGCGGCACCCCGTTCGAGACCATGACGGCATCGGTTGGTAGTGCTGGCAGACAGGCACGCAACCGGTGTTCATCCACCCCATTCGTCATGGAGATTTTTATGCACCGCGACCCCTACCGGAATCCGTCACAGGATTCCTCATCCACTCAAAACCAGCGCCACCTCACCCAGCGTGAACTGGCCGACCGCTGGAACAAATCCGAAGCCACCATCGAGCGCTACCGCTCTGACGGTGTCGGCCCGCGTTTTTTGAAGATCGGCGGGGCCGTGCGCTACCGGCTGGAAGACATCGAAGCCTTCGAGCAGGAGTGCTTGTATGACAGCCCGCACAGCCGCTGCGCCTCCACCCGCCCCAGCCTTGCCGGTGCGGCCTTGCAAGGAGCGACAGCATGAATCTCGTCGCACTTCAATCCGCCATACGCCATACCCCAGCCGAATATGCCGCCGCACCGCTGGATGCATTCCAGCAGTTCATGACGCAAGTCGAGCAATTGCAGGCATTCACAAAGACCGTGCGCGAATTCGCCGATCAGGCTTGTGAACTGCGTTACGCCGAACTCGCGCGTCAGCGTCGCATCTCTGAAGGCAGGGACTTCGGCTCTGTGCGTATCGATGACCAAGGCGAAACCGTGATCTGCGACCAACGCAAGATCATCGATTGGGATCAGGCGCAACTGGCTGCGCTGGCACACAAGATTGCCGATGCGGGCGACGATCCTGCGCAGTACATGGACGTGAGCTTCAAGGTGCCCGAGTCCAAATACAGCGCATGGCCGCAAGTCTTGCGCGAGCAGTTTGAAGGCGCGCGCACCGTCCGCCCCGGCAAGGTCAGTTTCAAGCTGGTCAGCGTGGATGCCGCATTGAGTGGCAAGGAGGTGCGGTAATGGCACTCCCCATCATCAGCGCTGACCAGCGACTGGCCGAACCTCGTTGCGCCAAGATCGTGCTGGTCGGCGTGCCCGGCGCTGGCAAAACCAGTCAACTCAAAACCCTGCCCGAAGACAGCACGCTGTTCGTCGATTTGGAAGCCGGTGACCTAGCCGTGCAGGACTGGCGCGGCGACACCTTACGTCCACGCTCCTGGCCGGAGTTCCGCGACCTCGTGGTCTTCCTCGCTGGCCCCAATCCGGCCGCAAGTAGCGAGCAGCCGTACTCGCAGGCGCATTTCGATGCCGTGTGCCAACGCTTCGGCGACCCGACGCAACTGGCCAAGTACCGCACCTACTTTGTCGATTCGATCACGGTGCTCTCGCGCTTGTGTCTGGCCTGGGCCAAGACTCAACCGCAGGCCTTCTCGGATCGCACCGGAAAACCTGACACCCGGGGAGCCTATGGCCTGCTGGGTACCGAGATGATTGCGGCGCTCACCCACTTGCAGCATGTGCGCGACAAGCACGTCGTGTTCGTGGCCATCCTGGAAGAGAAGACCGACGAGTTCAATCGTCGTTACTTCGCCATCCAGCTTGAGGGCAGCAAGACCGCCCTGGAATTGCCCGGCGTGATTGACGAGGTCATCACCCTGGCTTTGCTGCGCCCAGATGCGCATGCCGAGGGGACAGACGGCAGCACGGCAGCCACGCCAGAGCCAGTCAAGCCCTTCCGAGCCTTCGTCACCCACACCGACAACCCCTGGAGCTACCCCGCCAAGGATCGCTCAGGCCGTCTCGACGCCATTGAAGAGCCGCATCTTGGCAAGTTGATCACCAAAGCCGCAAGTTCGGGCGCAGGCACTCGCGCGGCTACCCCACCCACCCATTCCTGAATTTGGAGAACCTCACCATGACTTCGCAACACAACAACTGGAACGACTTCAATGACGCTGGCCAACAGGCTGGTTTTGATCTGATTCCCAAGGGCACCTTGCTCAAGGTGCGCATGACCATCAAGCCGGGTGGCTTCGACGATGCCTCGCGCGGCTGGACGGGCGGCTGGGCCACTGAGTCGGATCAAACTGGCAGCGTTTATCTCAACGCGGAATTCGTTGTGCTCGACGGCCCGTTCATCAAACGCAAGCTGTGGTCGACGATTGGCTTGCATTCCGCCAAGGGTGATGAGTGGGCCAATATGGGCCGCGCCTTCATTCGGGCTGCACTCAATTCGGCGCGTGGCATCCAACCGGGTGACACCAGCGCACAGGCGCAGGCAGCACGGCGCATCCAGAACTTCGGCGAACTCGACGGCTTGGTCTTCGTGGGCCGCGTCGATGTCGAGAAAGACAGCCGTGGCGACGACAAGAACGTCATCAAACAAGCCATCGAGCCCGACCACAAGGAGTACGCACGGTTGATAGCGGGTAGTTCGCCGTCGGCATCGAGTCCAGCAGGCCCGATATCACCTGCCCATGTGGCGGCCGCACCGACCACACAGTCCTACGCCAAACCCGCCGCCGCAGGCATCACCAAGCCCTCCTGGGCGCAATAAGGAGGGACTGTGAAATGTTGGGTTTGCCATCGACAAGCTCGCGGCTATCGCCACTCGGATTTGAGATTCCGAACTGGCGATCCGCGCCACCACCCGCTCGACTGGGTGTTTTGTTCGCGCCGCTGTCAGGACGCATTCCACGCACTGTACGGCGTGTGGAACAAGACCGAGCCACCTTTGGGCGACACGCTGACCAGGGAGGCGCTCATGATTGACGCGACTGAACTGGAACGTGCGGCCATGCATCGCTGTCTGCGCCACTTCGGTGAGGCAGCGGGCGAGATCGGCTTCGACAAGCCACTGGGCCATTACACCGAAGCCGAGGCGCTGCAGGTGATCGATGCGATTGTCACGTCCTACGTGGATTCGATGGCCATCGCGCATCAGAACCTGCGCTACCCACCGGTGCGTGAAGCAGGCAAACCGCTGCCTGCGCCGTGCAGCAATCCGTTTGCCGACATGGCTGACGACATTCCGTGGGAGGCGTGATGCTGGATTTCAATCATCGCCCCAAACCGCACGAGACCATCACCACGCTGATCGATGCCGCATTGGCGCAGGAGCGGGCACAGCAACCTGCCCGTACCTATCTCGGCGCATCGCGGGTGGGCATTTCTTGCGAACGGGCCTTGCAGTACGAATACGCGGGAGCGCCTGCTGATCCTGGTCAGGGGTTCTCTGGCAGAGTGCTGCGCGTTTTTGAAGTAGGCCACGTCCTGGAAGCCTTGGCCATTCGCTGGCTGCGCATGGCAGGCTTTGATCTGCGCACCGTGGACGAGCAAGGTCAGCAGTTCGGCTTTGCCGTGGCCGATGGCCGCATCGCGGGTCACTGCGATGGCATCGTGATCGCTGCTCCCGCCGAACTCGGACTCTCCGGCCCGATGCTTTGGGAGTGCAAGACCATGGCTGACAAGCACTGGCGTGACTGCGCCAAAAAGGGTGTCGCCATCGCCAAGCCCGTCTATGCCACTCAATTGGCGCTGTACCAAGCCTATTTGCACGAGGCATGGCCCGGACTGGCGGACAACCCGGCCTTGTTCACGGCCATCAACAAGGACACGCAGGAGCTGTGGTTCGAGTTGGTGCCCTTTGATGGCTCGCTGGCACAGCGCATGTCGGATCGTGGGGTGCGCGTGGTGCAGGCAACGCAAGCGCAGGAATTGCTGCCACGCGGATTTTCTGAGCGCACGCATTTTGAATGCCGCTTCTGCGCCTACCAAGAACGCTGCTGGGGAGGTGTGCAATGAGCCAAGCAGCCTCACCTAATGTTCGGCGCAGACAGCGTGCCAAGTTGCCACCACCACTGGTCACCATTCGCGCCATTGAAAAACTCCTGCTGCGCCACATCAGCGCACCGCCATCTGGCCCATTGCCAGAGCAACGTTTGATCGTGGCCGTGATCTGCCAGGCCATTGCCGATCTGCGCTGTGGCACCACGGGTGAGCAACGACAGGCACGTCGGTTCCTGCTGGGCGATGACCTCAGCGCTTGGGCAACATGGGTCGATTTGCAACCCAGTTTCATTCGTGAAGTGGCGGTGAAGACCCTGTACCTGTTGCCAGTCGCCGAGGAAGCCGCCACACCGTGCGAGCCAACAAGTGACCATTCAGAAAGGAGGCACGATGCTGGACTTCAATCCCATCACGCTCCCGCCTGACTCTGCATTGCGCAGCCCAGCACGCAGCACCGATGCGGAATCCTTGCGCGGTCAGTTGATCGCGCGCATTGAATCGGTACTCGTCACACTATTTCCGGCTGGCAAGAAGCGCCGAGGGAAGTTTCTGATCGGCGACGTGCTGGGCAGCCCGGGCGACAGCCTTGAGGTTGTTCTCGACGGTGAGAAGGCGGGTCTGTGGACGGATCGCGCCACCGGCGACGGCGGTGACATTTTTGCGCTGATCGCTGCCACGCTGGGCATCCATGTTCATGCCGATTTTCCTCGTATGCTGGAGAAGGCTGCGGAGTTGCTGGGGCACACGCACGCCATCCCTGTCCGGAAGGCCAAGAAGGTGGTCGCCATCGATGATCTGGGCCCGGCCACAGCCAAGTGGGACTATCTGGATGCAACGGGACGACTGATTGCGGTCGTCTACCGCTACGACCCGGTGGGCGAAGATGGTCAGCGGCGCAAGGAGTTCCGGCCTTGGGATGCCAAGCGGCGCAAATCTGCACCACCGGAACCACGCCCGCTTTACAACCAACCGGGGCTGGTCACTGCACAACGTGTCGTGTTGGTCGAAGGCGAGAAGTGCGCGCAGGCCCTGATCGACATCGGCATCACGGCTACGACGGCGATGCACGGCGCAAACGCCCCGGTCGACAAAACCGACTGGTCGCCGCTGGTGGGCAAGTCCGTGCTGATCTGGCCCGACAAGGACAAGCCCGGTTGGGAATACGCCCTGCGCGCAGCGGAAGCCGTGTTGTCCAGCGGGGCCACCCAATGCATGGTGCTCTTGCCGCCGGACGACAAGCCCGAGGGTTGGGACGCGGCAGATGCTGTTTCGCAAGGCTTTGACATTGCCGCATTTCTGGAGCGTGGTGAACGCTACGTGATGCAGCCCACCCTGCCGCCGTCAGGGAATGTCGTCGGCACCGACGATGGCAGTCCCGAGTGCAGTGTCTGGGCGACCGAAGATGCGCTGGCCTTGGCCTTCACGGGCAAGTTTTCTCAGGACTGGCGCTATGTCGCCGCCTGGGGACGCTGGCTGATCTGGACAGGCCAGCGCTGGCAGCACGAGGACACGCTCAAGTCGCAACACTTGATTCGCCACATCTGCCGCGATGCTGCATTGAAGATGGACAACCACAAGTCCGCCGTCAAACTGGCATCCAGCGGCACGGTGGGCGGCGTGGAGCGACTGGCACGCACCGACCGCAGGCATGCCGCCACGGCCACCGAATGGGATGCCGATCCGTGGCTGCTCAACACACCCGGTGGCGTGGTCAACCTCAAAAATGGCCTGGCACGGCCACACGACCGTGTGGATCGAATGACCAAGATGAGCACGGCCAAGCCCCTGTCGGTTGGCAGTGCGCAGGCATCCTGCCCAACCTGGCGAGCCTTTCTGCACTCGACCACCAACGGCGACGAAGCCTTGCAAGCCTATCTGGCGCGCATGGTGGGCTATTGCTTAACGGGATCGACGCAGGAGCACGCGATCTTCTTTGTATATGGCACCGGTGGGAACGGCAAGTCGGTGTTCATCAACACGGTGGCCAACCTGCTGGGCGATTACGCCACGCACGCGCCCATGGACAGCTTCATGGAAACGCGCTCCGACCGGCATCCCACCGACATGGCGGGGCTGCGCGGTGCCCGGCTGGTGTGCTCGATTGAAACCGAGCAGGGGCGGCGCTGGGCCGAATCGAAGATCAAGGCGCTCACCGGTGGCGACCCGATCTCGGCACGCTTCATGCGCCAAGACTTTTTCGAGTTCACGCCACAGTTCAAGCTGGTGGTGGCGGGCAACCACAAGCCGTCGATCCGCAACGTGGATGAGGCCATGAAGCGACGACTGCATCTGATTCCGTTCACGGTGACGATTCCGCCCGAGCAGCGTGACCAGCACTTGCCGGAGAAGTTACTGGCCGAACGCGACGGCATCTTGGCGTGGGCCACCCAGGGTTGCCTGGAATGGCAGCGCATGGGCTTGCGGCCGCCGCAATGTGTGCTGGATGCCACCGACGAGTATTTCGAATCAGAGGATGCGATTGGACGCTGGCTCGCCGAGCGCTGCGTGCGCCATGCCAATGCCAAGGCCTTGACCATCGAACTGTTCAACGACTGGAAGCTGTGGGCCGAGACCAATGGCGAGTTCATCGGTTCGCAAAAGCGCTTCGCTGATGCGCTTCTCACACGTCGCATCGACAAATGGCGCAACGGCATGGGCGCACGCGGCTTTGTTGGCATTGGCCTGAAAGCGCCCGCAGAACCCCACCAACAACCCTATTCACAGCATCTTCCCTACAAGGACAACTGATCATGACTTCACCCACTTTGATGCCCGCTTTCACACCTTGCCTGACGGATCGGACGGATTACATCGTTACTTCTTCCGCGTGCGTGCGCGCGCACACGCAAGAGGAGTTACGTCAATATCCGTCCGATCCGTCAGATGCCACGTTGACCAACGAACAACCGCGTGCTCGGGATACCCTGTTGGCCCTGGATCTGGGCACCACCACGGGTTGGGCCCTAAAGCAACGCGATGCCACCATCATCAGCGGCACGCAATCGTTCAAGTCGCAGCGCTTTGAAGGTGGCGGAATGCGCTACCTGCGCTTCAAACGCTGGCTGACCGAGATCAAGGCCACCGGGGATGGCATCGATGAGGTCGTGTTCGAGGAAGTGCGTCGCCACGCCTCGACCGATTCGGCACACGTCTACGGCGGTCTGTTGGCCACACTGACGGCATGGTGCGAGCACCACCACATCGCCTACCAAGGGATTCCGGTGGGAACGATCAAGAAGCATGCGACTGGCAAGGGCAATGCCAGCAAAGACGAGATGGTGATCGCGATGAAGTCGCGTGGCCACAAACCTGCCGACGACAACGAAGCTGATGCACTGGCTTTGCTGTACTTCGCGCTCACGGCACAGGAGGTGTGACATGGGGTCACGCATTCAATCACTCACACCACCCTACCGCTGTGCCCTGGGTCGGGTGCAACCCCAGACCACGGATCTGGACGCCATCAAGGAACGGGGTTGGCGAGACCAGCACATCCTGGTGGTCAATGCGACTGACGAACGACTGGACTTCATCGAACGCGAAATCGTGCGACGCATTGGTGAACGCCTGTACGGGGCAGGAGGTCAGCGTCATGGGTAGCCGACAAACGCACTGGACAACCGATGCCGTGGCAGCACGCTTCGAAGATGCTGCCCATACCGGACGCGCCCTGCCACCCGTGCGCGTGCAGGGCTACTTCAACGTGTGGCCGCAGATCGTGCGTGAGCAGTGGGAGCGCTTGTCAGCCGACGAGCAGCCACGCCACTACTACCCGCCCAGCCCAGAGGCCATTGACCGCATGCTGGAGACAATGCGTTGGGTGCATTGCCTGGAGGTGGAGCAACGTCATCTGGTGTGGATGCGGGCCGACCGACATGAGTGGCAGCGCATTGCTCGGCGCTTTGGTTGTTGCGTCAAGACAGCCCAGCGGCGCTGGCAGCGAGCCATGCAGATGGTGGCTGATCAGCTCAATGGCGTGGCGACAAGCCCTGCCGCAACACAGGGCGCGAGCAATTTTGAGCAATATTGACAAGCCATGCAGCGCTTTGCCGGTCAGTGCAGGCGGTTGCGGAAAGTGGGGCTTGTCGGGGGTGTCGCATTTGCCCTGCGATTTCGCTACATTCATGGCCATGGTCGCAAGACCTGCGCGATTGGCGATGGATGTCCCAGGCAAAAGGGGTCCTTCCTGGCGAAAATCCAATGCGGGGGGCGCGAGCGCGCAAACGCCCTAGCGTCCGGCTGCAAACCGAGGTTTGCAGGGTTTGCAGTTTGCACCCGCCCCAGTCCGCACCCATCACGAGCCCGCCCACGGTTTTCCGTCGGCGGGTTTTCCTTTTGAGGAACCGATTCTGAACACGCTCAACGTCGAGTACCGCAAGGTCGAGGCGCTGATCCCCTACGCCCGCAATCCACGCACGCACACTGACGAGCAGGTGGCCAAGCTCGCCGCCAGCATCGTCGAGTACGGCTGGACGAATCCGGTGCTGGTGGACGGCGACAACGGGATCATTGCGGGCCACGGTCGTCTGGCCGCCGCGCGCAAGCTCGGGCTGGATCAGGTGCCGGTCATCGAACTGGCCCACCTCTCGCCCACGCAGAAGCGTGCCTACGTCATCTCTGACAACCGGCTGGCGCTCGACGCCGGTTGGAACGAGGAGATGCTGGCGCTGGAAATGGCCGAGCTGTCCGAGGCCGGGTACGACCTTGCGTTTACCGGTTTCGAGGATGCGGAGATCGAGGCACTGCTCGCTGACGAAGTGGTTGCCGATGACGCTGACCAGGAGGAGCAGGATGCCGACGAGTCGGACGTTGCTGACGATGTGCCCGATGCGCCGGTCGTACCAGTGTCCCGCACCGGCGATGTCTGGGCCATTGGCTCCCACCGTCTGATCTGTGGCGACGCCACCGACCGGGACGTGGTCGCTGCGCTGATGCAGGGTGAAGTCTCTCGCCTGTGCTTCACCTCGCCACCCTACGGCAACCAGCGCGACTACACCTCGGGCGGCATCTCCGACTGGGACGGCCTGATGCGCGGCGTGTTCGCGCACCTGCCGATAGCAGACGACGGTCAGGTGCTGGTCAACCTCGGCTTGATCCACCGCGACAACGAAGTCATCCCGTATTGGGATGCATGGCTCGGCTGGATGCGTCAGCAGGGCTGGCGGCGCTTCGCGTGGTACGTCTGGGATCAGGGGCCGGGGATGCCCGGCGACTGGCAGGGCCGACTGGCTCCCAGCTTCGAGTTCGTTTTCCACTTCAACCGCGAGAGCCGCAAGCCGAACAAGATCGTTCCCTGCAAGCACGCCGGGCAGGAATCGCACCTGCGCGCCGACGGTTCGTCCACCGCGATGCGTGGCAAGGACGGCGAAGTCGGTGGCTGGACGCACAAGGGCCAGCCGACGCAGGACACCCGGATTCCCGACTCGGTGATCCGCGTGATGCGCCACAAGGGCAAGATCGGTCAGGACATTGACCACCCGGCGGTGTTCCCGGTGGCGCTGCCGGAATTCGTGATCGAGGCCTACACGGACGCTGGCGACGTCGTGTTCGAGCCCTTTGGCGGCAGCGGCACGACGATGCTGGCCGCTCAGCGAACCGGTCGTGTGTGTCGCAGCGTTGAGATCGCGCCGGAGTACGTGGATGTCGCCATCAGGCGCTTCCAGCAGAACCACTCCGGCGTGCCGGTCACGCTGCTGGCAACGGGGCAGTCCTTCGACGAGGTCACCGCCGAGCGTGAAACAGAGGTGGCAGCATGAATTGGCTGGCCGACAAGATCGAACAATGGCCCACGGTCAAACTGCTACCCTATGCAAGGAATGCCAGAACGCATAGCGCCGATCAGGTAGCGCAGATTGCCGCGTCGATTGCCGAATTCGGATTCACCAATCCGATCCTCGCCGGTAGCGATGGCGTCATCGTGGCCGGGCACGGACGGCTGGCCGCCGCTTACAAGCTCGGTCTGGAGGTGGTGCCGGTGGTCGTGCTGGATCATCTGAGCCCGACACAGCGCCGGGCCCTGGTAATCGCGGACAACCGCATCGCCGAGAACGCGGGCTGGGACGACGCGATGCTGCGCATCGAGATCGCAGCCTTGCAGGACGACGACTTCGACGTGTCACTGACCGGCTTCGATGCCGATGCTCTGGCTGAGTTGATGGCGGGCGACGAGCCGGATGGCGAAGGTGAAACCGATGACGATGCGGTGCCGGAGATGTCCGAGACGCCGGTTTCGCGCCCGAGTGACGTCTGGCTGCTCGGCGGTCACCGCCTGCTGTGTGGCGACTCCACTGTGGCTGAGAGCTACGACCGGGTTCTCGATGGCGTGCCGGTGGATATGGTTTTCACCGACCCGCCGTACAACGTGAACTACGCCAACAGCGCCAAGGACAAGATGCGCGGCAAGGATCGCGCGATCCTGAACGACAACCTCGGCGACGGCTTCTACGATTTCCTGATGGCGGCGTTGACGCCGACCATCGCGCATTGCCGGGGCGGTATCTACGTGGCGATGTCCTCCAGCGAACTGGATGTGCTGCAGGCCGCCTTCCGCGCCGCCGGTGGCAAGTGGTCGACGTTCATCATCTGGGCCAAGAACACCTTCACGCTGGGCCGCGCCGACTACCAGCGCCAGTACGAGCCGATCCTGTACGGATGGCCCGAGGGGGCGCAGCGTCACTGGTGTGGCGACCGCGACCAGGGCGACGTCTGGAACATCAAGAAGCCGCAGAAGAACGACCTGCATCCGACGATGAAGCCGGTGGAGCTGGTCGAGCGCGCGATCCGCAATTCGAGCCGACCGGGCAACGTGGTGCTCGACCCGTTCGGGGGCTCCGGCACGACGCTGATTGCCGCCGAAAAGACAGGGCGGCTGGCGCGGCTGATCGAACTCGATCCCAAGTACGCGGACGTGATCGTGCGCCGCTGGCAGGAATGGACTGGCAAGCAAGCCACCCGTGAGTCGGATGGCGCGCTGTTCGAAGATCAGGCGGCGAGCGACTCCTCGGCGATCTCGCAGTGAATCACAAAGCCCGTCAGGTAAGGCAGGCCGCGCGGGATGCCGTGCTGCTTGCTGGTCTGGCGGCCAATCGTCCAGCCCATCCACTGTTGGGTGGCGGCGTTGATCGCGTCCGCCAGGGTCTGGCCCCCGTACAGCCCGTTTTGCACATCGTCCGCAAAGTGGCGTCCGTGGCGGCTGTCGAGAAAGACCCGGACTGATTCGAGGGGCTGGTGGGTGGCGTCCGAGATGGCGGTCACCGCCAGGGGCCACGCGGCGCTGGCGTGTTCGTTCATCGTGCCCCAGAAGCCCCAGGCTTCGTTCTGGGTGGCGGGAATTTGTCGGTTGGTGTTCATCTCTGGCTCCTTGGGGTTGATCGTTGCGACACCCGTAGTAACGCGCTGTTCGATTGAGAAGCCAAGCGCTGCTTGGCCTCTTTCTCGATCTTTCTGATCAGGCGATCCGGTAGACCCGCTCGCCGCCCTGGGCCTTGTCCGAGACGATGGTCAGCCCAAGCTTCTTCTTGAAGGCTCCGGCGAAGGTACCGCGCACCGTGTGCGCCTGCCAGCCCGTGGTTTCGCAGATCTGCTGCACCGTTGCGCCCTCGGGGCGCTGCAGCATCTGGATCACGGTGGCCTGCTTGCTGTTCTCTCGGGTGCGTGGTTTGGCCTCTGCGCGTTCCTTGGCCCACGTGGCCTCTGCGGCCGCGACGGTGGCCTCGATCTCGGGGTCTGCCTCCAAGGGGGGAGGCGCAGGCCGGGCGCGCCCCATCGCGTCGTAGCCCTCGGCGGCGACGAACCAGTCGGTGCCGGAGGGCGTGATCAGGGCACGGTTGAACAGGCCGTCGATCACCTTCTTGCGTGCGCCGCCTTTGATGTTGTCGGGGAACCAGTCGATCTTGCCGTCGGTGTGTTCGAGGGCGTGGGACAGGATCGCGTGCTGGGCCGGGGTCAGTTGGGTGGTGGTCATTTGCTTCTCCTTCGGAGGGGTTGATGGGGTGACGTGATGAACTCGCTGTTCGGGAGTGAAGCCAAGCGCTTTCTGCTTGGCTTCGACGGTTCTTGATCAGTTGTTGGCCTTGTCCGACTTCGCCGCCTTGCGGCCCTGTTCGACGCCTGCGTTGAACGCGGCTTCAAGGG
>Ga0208695_1000493_pt1 | contig 42357 bp, 52 predicted proteins | sample AD_UKC111_MetaG_FD_184449 | JGI IMG/M metagenome (GOLD analysis project Ga0208695, IMG submission 184449) | Active sludge microbial communities of municipal wastewater-treating anaerobic digesters from Hong Kong - AD_UKC111_MetaG (SPAdes)... | ecosystem: Engineered > Bioreactor > Anaerobic >... | reverse complement strand
TCTTAAGCGTGACAGACTTAAAACACTAAGGCACCACTCATATTAATATATATTATTCAACCTCGTATATAAAGGTTATGGAACGACGGGAGCCGGATTTGAACCGACAATCTCCATAAGAAGACTGGGTCTCAAGCCCAGCGCAATAACCTCTCTGCCATCCCGCCTATTTTAATTCATTAATTCTTTCATCAAAATACTTTTCAACTTCTTCACTTCTTTGCTCCATAACAGCAAGGAAAATATCACCATCAATATATTTTTGTGCTAATCTCCCTAAAGCCTGAGTCTTCAAATAAATCAAATGTTCAATTTCTCTTGAATTATCTTTTTTAAACAATCTCATACGTATTCCTCCCAAATAACCCTGAAATTACTTTTAGAAGTTTTAAGATTCTCAATAATCTCTTCTGCTCGTTCAATCGCTTTCTTCCGAGTCGTTAAAGTATGTTTCTCGCCATCATTAATTGTGGTCGGTCCTTTCCGTACTTGGACTGTGTAAAACATGAATCCACTTCTACGAATTGTAACAAAGATAGGGGAAGAAACAAATCTTCTCCTCGCTTTGTGGATTCTCCTTTCAAACTCATTCATAATCCCACTTTAGCCAATATACCTGCTTTCGAAGCCCCCACCAAAGCTACAATGGTGGTTCCTGCTACAATCAATGCTCCTATTGGTAAACCAGTATTCTCCATTGGAACTGCTGTTGTTGCATTTTGCACTTCCTGATTAGGATTTTTTATTGAGAGTATTTTACCATAAGGTGTGATTGCTCCTACTTCTAAAGTTTCAGGCCATACATTAGATGTTTGACTTTGATCTAACTCCAAATCTATTTGTTGATTATTTGCTGTTTGCATTGAAACAATTATTATCGGATTAAAATTGTTAGTTGGGTTATAATTATTGATATTAGTATTATTCACATGAGTTTCTTGTGTTTGACTCTGAGTTTGGTTTTGTTGTTGAGTTTGATTTTGTTCGTTTACATTCGTGTTATTCGACTCAACAGAAACATTATTAGTTATTACAGTCGGAGTCGAATTTACTACTGGTGTTGGATTGGGTGTAGGTGGCTCACAAGCCAAAACAAGTCCTATCGCCATTAATACCAGCACCACCGCTACTATTAAGCTTTCTTTCCTCATATAACATCTCCTTTCCCGTGTCATAACTCCTAGACTACTGACGCTTCATTTATATATTGGAGTTAATTTTCTACATTGAGGACATGCATACCACACTTTGTCATCAAACTCTTCTAGAAAGTGTGCTTCTGCTCCACAATGTTTACATTGGCAAGTTTTTGTTTCATCACATTTATGAAAACCGATGATCAATGGTTCTTTTTCTTTTTTCTTGTCTTTTTTCATGTTTTTTACCACCTAAATGGACCAGGAGGGATTTGAACCCCCGACAAACACTGGGTATGAGCCAGCCGCTCTACCAACTGAGCTACAAGTCCAAAAAATAAATAGGCCGGAGCCTATTCTATTTCTTTTAGCATTTCATCGAGTTCTTCGAGTGTTTTCCCTTCTAACTCTTCATCTGCTTTCTTCTGTTTGACTCTGAGGATTTTCTGTCTTAATTCTGCATTTTCTTTGGCTTTTAGAGCTTTTTCTTTTTCTGCTATTCGTGATTTAGCTATGTGTTCTATAATGGCAATTTTTGTTTCAAGTTCATCAGTGGCTTTTGTTGGTTTATCAAATAGTTCATCACTCTGTGAACTTTGCAATTCTTCTACAAGATCACGATAGATGGCAGTTAAACCTTCATTGCTCAAAGTCCACAAATCTTCGGTAGTTATACTACCATAGTAGTTGTATCTGTATTTCCCTTTGCTTGCTTTTTCAAATATACTCATATTTTCACCTTTATTATTCTTTCACTTTGTCCAATGACCTTAACAATTACTTCATTTCTTTTCGTAGTAGAGAATCCAACTCCGGAAAGTTGGTCTTCTGCATCACTTACTCTCATTTTACTTCCAAGTGCTTCAAATACTCTTCGATGCTCCCTTAAATCATTTGAGAGGAATTCATTGAAGAAACCATTTGGTTTTTGTGGGTTTCGGCATCCTGCAAGCATGAAGAATACGTGTTTGTGGCCTATACCTCTTTCTCTCTTCCAATGGTTGGGACTATACATAATTACAGATACAGGCACAAATTGTTGGGTTTTTATTCCCCAAATGTCCCGTGTAGCCATAGTTGATGGAATCTTTTCAATTAATTTGAAACCACCTTCTTTAGTGTAAATCACTTCTGCTACTTGAACTTCTTCTCTGTGTCTCAATTCTTTATTATACACAAATTGGTGGATGATGCCATTAAATTCAATTTCAGCACGGAAACCATCTTTTCCACCTCTATGGGTGTAATTTTTGACATATATCTTATAGACACCTTCTTCAAGGAATTCCATACTTGGCCAAGTGATGTTTTCAACTGCTGGCACACCTTCCTTCGGATCAATTATATCAATATCCAATTCACCTTTAGTGTAAGAGTCTTTCATGTGCTGGAAATATATGTGATATTTAGGAGTTACACAATGAAGGTCGAAATCATTTTTATTGTATTTTCCTTCATTCCATATTAGTGAGGCTCTCAATACGCCAGTTACATCTCCGCCAGCATTCTTAACCGCTTCTTTGATGTCACTGTCAGTCATATTTTTATTATATGCCCAACTAAATCCATTATCCCATTTGAACATACTCGGTGCATCTTTGTGTACTGGTGCAATTAAACTCATCAAATTAGGTGTTAAGCGATTCTCAAAAAGCACTTCAATCTGTTCTGCTTTTGGTAGAACATCTTCCATGAATTTCTTTAATGGTACTTCATCCACTCTGGAGAATCTTTCAGGAGTTAACGCTATTTCTTCTTCTAACTCCGCGAAAACATCACCTTTAATCCTCTTTGCAGAATCACGGTTAGAGAAATTGACATCTTCGAGTCTTATCTCATCAAGTGTGGCATATTTTCTTGGTAAAGATCTCATGTATCCTAAATCTTCAATGGTTTTCTTGGCGTTTTCAAGTGTCCTTTTTGAGAAAATTGGTTTGGACCGCTTATAATTGGCTGGAGCAACTATTGCTTCATATTTTCTAACCGCCTCATCCAATTCTTCCCCTTTGGAAATATCTTCCAAGAGTGTACCTATTGATAAGTTTCGAATTTTACCAATGATTGGACCTGCTTCGACAGATTTCTCCCATGCAAAACATGCTCTTTCACCTGTAGAAATATTTAAAGCATTAAAATACTTTTTATATTTCAAAAATTGTTCTAGTATTTCTTTCCATTCTTCACCTTTATATAAGGTGTTGGAATATATTAGTTCCAAAACAGTTTCAATTGCTTCTATAGTTATTTCTTGAAGTGACCGGAAGAATGTTTCCGCGGTGGAGTAATATTTACCTCTCACACTTGCTTCTGTGTCAACACCGGTGTACACAAACTTATCAGGGAGTTCTAAGTATAAATGTTCCCAAGTGAGAACCCCATTAAAACTGTCTTCATAATTTTTATCGACACCAATTTTTTTATCTTTAGTCACATATACATCTTTGATATCACAACGCATAATTCTAGCTGTTAAAGCATCTAATACGGCTTGATATTTTGGGTCTTCCACTTTGAAATCCCAAATAGATGTGACTTTATGGTCGAGGAAAAATACGACATTCCCAAATCGTTTTATAAAGTGTCTGCAGGCACTGCAGTCAAATTCCTTTCTTTCACGGAATATTTCATTTGTGCCTGGTGGGAAACTTCCTAAATATAGATCCCACACTTCTTCTGGGTCTATATCAGCTACAAAAAGATGTGAAACATCCTTTGTTTTTTCTCTAAAATTTTTTTGAAACTCTTGTTTGAACTCTTTGAATTCCATCTAAATACCCCTTGGTATTAATTATAGGTATTATTACATTGGTTTTTAGAGTATATAAATCTTTTGGTCTAAGAAAAGGGATTGGAGGGCCTCGAACCCCCGTCCTCGAGATTACAAGTCTCGCGCTCCACCAAACTAAGCTACAACCCCTGGAGATACCGGCCGGATTTGAACCGGCGTAGACTCGATTTCTGCATATTTCCACCAGGAATTTGTTTCTGCAGTCGAGCACCTATGACCAGACTCAGCCACGGCATCAAATTGACCTAGAGGGAGTCGAACCCTCGTCTGCTGGGTGTAAACCAACTATTCTACCGCTAAACAATAGGTCACAATTAAAATGGGTAGAGTCGGATTTGAACCGACGATTGCACTAAGCCCGGGGCCTAAACCCGGTGGGCTTCCCTGGCTCCCCCATCTACCCGTACAAAACATTCATGATGAATTAAATAGAAGTGTCTTTCAAAGTCCATTTCATCATCAATCCTTTCTTCAATGGACATAACCTTTTCCACCACAAACTTGACATAAAGTTGCACAATAACCTTGAAAACCCTCAATAATGTATCCTTTTCCTGCACAAGCTGTGCATTCCTTCTCTTCATGTGTGAGTTCTTCTACAATCAAATGCAACTTAGTATATTTTTCAATTAACCCCAATATACCACCTCTTAAATAGCACTGGTGGGATTTGAACCCACGTAGCGACTAACGCCCTGATCTTAAGTCAGGCGGAAATGGCCAGACTTTCCTACAGTGCTTTTATTTCACCATATAAATCCCCTAAGCGCCAATGCTAGGATTCGAACCTAGAAATCATGGATTAACAGTCCACTGCTGTACCTATTGAGCCACATCGGCAAATAGTTTAACGTCTCTTCCGACATGAAAGAGACGGGTCAGGTGATAGGCCCTGATCTTGTTGGCACCATCTTTTACATGCGTCCAACCCTTCACGCATGGATGTTTTACGGATATCACGCCTTAGCACACTTTATAAGGGCTAATACCTCCGGCCCGAGTCGAACGGAGCGTCATCGGTTCCAAAGACCGACATGATTGCCACTACACTACGGAGGTTATTCTACAATTTTTTCTCCTTTTTCATCATAGAAGAAATCGCAAATCTCACACCACCACACGTCTTGACATATGTGTATTAGTGGTTCACCACATTCTGAACATTCTTTCGTTTTTTTTGTCATGGTATCTTATATATATGTCCTTCCATATTACTTAAACTTAATGGCGTCTAAAACTTTAGCAAGTTTCTTGTCATCAATTCGCTTTTCAATCTTCCACAATGCTACTTCGTCTCCACACTCTTTACACTTTGCATAGACCCATTGTTTTTCATCAAAACCTTTAATTTGGATTCCATTACGGTGGGAATACATTTGGAGAGTCACTTCTCTATTCCCACATGTAATGCACCCCATTTCATGTATTATGGATTCAATAAGTTCCATGGTATACTCTTTTGACATAATAATATATATTATTAAAAAGAGTATATAAACCTATTCCTCCGTCATACACTTTCTACACAATCCGATACTTTTAATGAATTCACATTCTGGAAAGTGAACTCCATTTCGCCAAATACTCTGTGGCTGACGCTCCGTTTTCAAACAATGACGCATTTTCTTAACAGACCATTTCTTCTCCACCATTTCCAAGGCATTTTTCATTGAGAAATCTAAATCTCGCATATAGGTGAAATAGAGAAATCGCTGATAATATCTGGGATTGAAACTCTTCATAGCGTGTTCTACACATCCGGGAATTTCAGCAGGCAAGTCTAAACCATCCGAAAATCCAACATCAAAGGTTTCAAAGTCTTCTTCTGGATAGTCAAAAGGTGCAAGATTTATTAATTTTTCACCCATTATTTCCAAATTTGGGTGGGGTCGCATGGCCTTTTTTCTAATAGTTTTTTCACCAGATACAATATCTTCATGTGTAATATTAATACAATACAATTTTGTTCCAAGGTGAAGAGTATTAGGAATCCTAACAAGCCGAGCAATATCACCCACCACTTGCATATCTTGATCATCCGTCAAAGAAATGGCATATCTTGCCAAAGCTAACTTTTTATATTTGAGTTCACTCCTTTCTGTATAAATGAAAATGTGATAACCATTTCCAGAGAAATTCACATGGTGCTTAATGTTTTCTTTCAAAAGTTTTTCATGAACTATTTTCATATTCTCAAAAGCATTATCACCATCGAAGTCGAGGAATATTCGATCAATAATTGCAGTGTTGTAATCTGGTTTTTTTCTCCAATTATCACCTTCATCAAGATCCTCAAACATATATACGGTAGAGTAGCAATTAGCTACTCCATTATATATATTAATCAACCGAACAAGTTCTTCGTATGAACTGACAAGTCGGCGATGTGGTTTCCCGAATTCACAGTACAAGTTCATCACCAGTTTTTCTACAATTCTCTTTGAAAGTGCAGTATCGGCAGTAATAATCTTCTTGTGCTTTTGGGTATTCAGATTCTTCCTGTATAGCAGTAGTTGTTCTTCGTATCCACTTTTTCAAATTAGTTATACTACCTTTATTGATTTTAGAATGGTAGTAATCATGGTCCTTATAATAATAGGCACTCCAATTCTTAATCTCAATATCATGGACATCCTTCACTAATTCAGCATAAAGAACTTGCTGTCGTCGAATTTTAAATAACGCAGATTCATTTCTTGGTGCAGAAGGTTTATAATCTAATACCCCGTATTCATCACTAGCATATTGGTCTACACGGTCCACATAACCAATGAATGGCACTCCAGCCACTTCTCCAATGAGTTTTTCCTCTACAAATATAGGCAAAAATCTTTCAGGGTAGTTGGCGTCTAAAAGAACTTTATAACGCTCTTTTTCATGGTCTATAAAAGCATCAAACCAATTATCAACCGCTTTCCCGGTTTTCAATTTGAAATTTTCTAGGTACATATCTGCACCCCATCTCAAAAGTTCTTTGATATTTATATTTTTATGGAGGTTTTCAGCCATACTGTGGAATCTTAAACCATCTTGCATGAATTTATTTGGTGGTGGAGTGGGTATTTTCTGCACATATTGGAAGAAAAATCTTCTTCTACAATTATTAAAGCAGTCTAGTTTTGAAAAAGAATATAAAGGACTACTCACGTCGAATCGCCTCCTTATAGACACTTGCCAGTAGACCAATCATTTGGACCACGGGATTTGCTCCAAATCTTAATCTATTCTCGTATTCAGCTATGAGTATGAGCATTTCTAGTTTAATATCTCCTTCCATTCGAGTCCTCATAACTACATCAAAAAACTTTTGTATGATTTCATCAGGATTCTGTCCTTCTTTCATCATTTTATAAAGCATATCTTTCGCTTTTGGGAAAGGAACTTTTTCCTCTTTTTCACGAATAATGATATTGACCATATCTTCAATTTCATCATTTGCTATTTTCTTAAAGTCTTTCACGGTTATATTCTTATTAGATCGTTTGAAAGACTCTAATGTGAATAATACTCTACGCATATCGCCATTAGCACTTTCTGCAACCAATTCTCCAACTTCTGGATCCATTCGAATATTTTCATTTCGAACCACTTGAGCAATTAGTTTTAAAGTTTGATCTTTTGAAATCGGCTGGAAATGATAACACGCACACCTTGATTTTAAGGGGTCAATTATCTTATGTGGATAATTACATGCAAGTATAAATGATGTATTAGACGAATAATTCTCAATAATCGTCCTTAAAGCGGTTTGAGCATTTGGAGTTAATTCATCTGCTTCATCTAAAAAGATGATTTTGAAAGTCCCAGATAAAGCTTTTGTTGAAGCAAATTTCTTTACTTTTTCCCTTATAACATCAATACCACGTTCATCAGATGCATTTAACTCAAGAGTACTTCTTCTCCAATCTTTACCAAGAACCTTTCGACAAATAGCTCTTGCTACAGTGGTTTTGCCTGTTCCTTGTTTTCCAGAAAAGAAAAGGTGTGGTGGCTTACCTTCAATTTGTTTCAATTCATTTATTGCATCTACATTTCCAACTACTTGTTCTAATTTATTTGGTCTATATTTGTCTACAAACATTTTTTAACCTCTTATTTCTAATAAATCTTCTAATTGAGTAATGGGTATTTCTTTTATTTCTTCTGCTTCATAGCCAGAGTTTACATTTGATAAAATGAATACATCACTAGCATCTTTAAGTAATGGTCTGATTCGATGAATTGTTTGTAACATTTCTTCATTACACTCCATCTGAGTAATGTATTCTTGTCTTACCTTCATTGCCCGACTTTTTAATTTCACTATATCAGGATTGGGAAATGGTGCTCCAATTAAAACAGCCACAGTAGCATCAAGATAGTCATTTAAACCACGAACTCCACCATAGTGTGCCACTAAAGCGTTATTTGATCCCGATAAATATTCTTCTAGTTCTTCTTTGAATTTTTTTCTTATACAAAAGAACACCTTTTCGTCTTTGTATTTCTTTGTGATGCCTTTACATATGTTGAATAACCTCTTTCGAATATCTTTGTTATTCAAATATTTCATTGGATATGAATGTGTTGTTAATTGATACAACCTCGATCTTGCTTTTATCTTGGGTTTATGGACCACAATTTCTTTATCAAAAGGTTTAAAAATACCCTCATAAATTTCTTTTGGAGTGGTAGCGTCTAGAATTATGATTTGTTGTGTGACATCCAATGGTGTAAAATCATACCGATATAAATCCGCATAAAAGATTTTACGGAAGCCTGTATCTACAATTCGGCGTTCAATAACTATCTCACGTCCACTTGAAAGGAAATCTACAACAGTTTGAACATCATTATAATATACTTTCTTCCTGTCATAAAGCCTATCAAGTAAGAAGCGATGGTATTCTTTCCCGAATGCTTCTAAATCATAACCTCGCATATTCTCAAGTTCGAAATCACCTGTCAATAATAGTGTGTTAAGGTCTTTAAAGAATCTTATTATGTAATCTCGCTCATCACTACGATCCATTGCATAGAGGAGTTCTAAATTATTGTAGATTCTTCTATTGGTGAATTCTCCACCACGAAACATGGAGCCAAGGAAGTTTTCATCAATTACTATTAATTGATAATAATTTTCTTCCACAAAGCTGGTTAGATAAGGTATATGTGCATGAACAGCACCAAATGATGTTGGTTCAGGATAAAATTCATACTGCATTTTCTTATATTGACACACACCTTCAAACTCACATTTCGCACATGTGTAAGCATTCTCCAATAACCCCAAGCCAACTAATTCTGCTTTTCGGGGGTTTTGACATAATTGATTTTTTCCTTTCAAATGGTCTAAACCATATGGTGCGATTACATTCTTTTCGACTGAAGCGTGATCTGGACCAAAGAAAGCCATAGTGTAGTTATTATCCATTATGGTACTAACTACACCGGTAGTCTTTCCAACACCAGGTTGATATTGCATCAATAACACATCTCTATCATCTTCTTCTACAAAATTTTTGACATTATCTCTAATGTCCTTTCTTAGAAGGTTAAGAGTGTCTTTTGAGCTAAATCCAACCTTGTCCAATCCAACACCTCATATATTGGGTCTACTAGTGATAATACTTTTTCTATGTGTCTATCAACATCAAGCACAAAACCTTTTGGAATTTCTTCACCAAAGTCCAAAGCAATGATGTCTGTTTTAGGTTTGTCGGAAGGACATGATTTTATATAAAACATGAGCATCTTATCTCCCACACCAAAATGACTATCTAAATGGTCATTTGAATATTGCGCGGCACGAATGTGTTGTGAATTTGTTTTATACATGGAAAGCGGTTTAGTGATGGAAGCTGGCACTCCAATTTCATCAAGCATATCACTCCACTCATCTTTTATCATCTTCTCAATAAACTGGACATATTTATCTATTTCTTTTTTGTCCCCATGAGAAAGAAGCATTTCTAATACGGATTTTTGGAGTTCCTTACCTAATCTAGGTACATTACTTCGACGATATTCGAAACCTCTTATCTTTAATTCTTCTCCCATTTTAAGTGCATATCTCTTCTTTTTCCCGACAAATAAACCAACATCTACATGACCTTCGTATTCAATTTCAAACTTATGTGATTTTAAGCCAAATTGAGCCACGAATTCCATATAAGAATCGTTGATTACCTTTCTAAGTTCTTGAGCTTGATCTTCTGTCTCAACACCCTCCACGAATATAGAATCAGTGTCACCATACACCACTTTATATTCGTATGTTTCTTCTACAACCTTTTTTGTCCATTGGATAATTTCTCTTCCTATATGTGTGATGCTTTCTCCAATGTCAGGGTTCATTAGTCTGAAACCTGCAAACATCATTACGCCGTAGAAACTGTTCATCAATTCTTTAACGACTCTTTGTTGTTCATTTCGACCTTCAGCTTTCAGCTTTGCCCGCTCTTCCATTAACTCTTCCAAGACAGTAGGAATCATCCCTTTAGGTTCCTGTACGAAATCCATGAATCCTTTACATGTTTTAGCACACATATTGAATGTCATGATAATTGAAGGATATAGTGATTTCAAATCTAAAATCGCTAAATTATATTTCAAACCTTTATCAGGCTTGAAAACCTTCGCCCCTTTAATTTTCCTGGTTTGAGCATTCTTATTTGTAGGGAGAGCCACTTTTTGATTGTGACAGTAATTGAGAAGAAACATATCTACCAATTTACTGTTCAAAAGTGTATCCTCAACGGATGCATTGACCTTATCTGCTAGAAGCATGTAAAAGTCAAAGATTTTCATCTTTTTATCTAACTCAACTAGAATTTCTACATCCATAAGGTTATATGTTATAAGATCGTCAAATCTTTGAGTCCACATTTGGATGATGTCGCCACCTTCCCCGGTTTTACCATAACCTAACTCTGCTTTTGCTACCTCATCTAACTTGAAGCTGTCAAGTTGATTTTCGTGTATCTTTTTGTATGCTGGGAGCATATCAAAACATATTCTTCCTTTAATCCAGCCTTTATCATGTGAAACTCCACATCTATTCATTGGAGAAAGACGATATGAGCCAATTCCATCAAGATTGTCAAGACGGTTTATCAAGTAGGGTAAATCGAATTCATCACTGAACCAGCCAGTAACAATGTCTGGGTCACAAAATTCGAAGAAGTCACAAAACTTTTTGAGCATGTCTAATTCATTACCAAATACATGAACTGTCTGATTTTCGGACCAATCCATTTTATTGTAGAAACCTTCATGTTGATAGAAATTATGTGGATCCCCAATCTCTTTATTCGGTTGCCAGACAAACATTACATATTTTTGGTAATAACTATCATAGCACGCAATTGAAATAATGGGATCATGACCTCTAACATCTAGAGAAGTGGTTTCTATATCAAAGAAGAAAATTCTAGGAGGAATATCTAGTTCAGGCATTTCATCTTCATTACCTTTTTTATCAATCCGGAATCGGTCAACAAAAGGAATATCAGCCTCATAAGATTCTCTAAATAATTTTCTCAATGTTGAAACATCACTAGGGAGTTTAGTTACAATCTTTTTCAGTGGTTTGCCGTGAAGAGAAACAAAGTCGGTTTCTTCTACCCGCTTTATTCTATCATCATCTTTAACTTTTGCATCAGCTTCCACTAAAAAATATGGTTCAAAATCTCGTATAGTCCTGCAACCCCTTTGATCTCCTTTATATCGATAGAAGACCTTCACTATTGGGTTACCTTGAACTGTTACATATTCTACTACATTCATTCTCAAACCTCAGAAAGTTTGTAATACTCCTTGTTTTTTGACTTCACCATTAAGCAATTCATCTACTCTATTCAAATATGGTTTTGAAGATGGTGTAAAGGTAATTAAGTCATCTACATTGTCCGAAAGTGTATTACACAATTCACATCGCATAGTTCGGAAATAGACGGTGTGTGCTTTATAATAAGCGACGGTATATTTCCTTTCTTCTTTGGTTGTTTTGTAAGAGTCTGGATCAAATACTTGACACACTGGACAATTACAGAAGGGTAATTCATATTCCGGTCCTCTTCTGTTTTCATCTCTCGAAATACTCCATCGTCCCCTTAAAGTGCATGAGAAGGCTTCTACTGCTTGATGTGGAGTAGAAGCATCATATGTACATTGTCCCATTTTAAGTTGTCTAACTAAATAGGCGTAAACGGGTATGAATGGTCTTCCAGCTAAACCAAGAATGTGTATATTTTTCATTCCATGTTCTTTGGCCCAAAACATGAAATCAATCACTTCCCATGTCCCCACTGTGGAACTTGGTGTACTAGGTGAGAATGCCCACCAATCAAAATCATGTTCCTGTGTTATTGTATTATACCAAATGTCCCATTCTTCACGGTTTTGTCCTTGAATAATACCGTAAAGCCTAAAGTCTTCTCGGGTTTGGTTTTCATACATAATATTTGCATCTTCTCGTGTAATCCGAGCACAACGGCGGAAATAATCAAGATCGTAATCTCTTCCAATTTTCCATGGTGGTTTATCCAATATAAATCCAGCATCACAATTTGCTTCTTGTTTTTCTATCACAAGATGTGGCTGACATTGTTCCATAAATTCAGGTTTATCTGCTTGGAAACCGCCACTATCACCAAAGACAAATGCATTTTTCCGAACACTATCTGGGAGACCACGTTCTTCATCTATGAAAGCCGCTGAAAACAACATATATGGCCAATAGAAAGGTCCATCAGGTTTCCAATATTGAAAATTGTGAATCCCTAACCCATAAGTTTCATCTACAAATTGCGGGAGTTCAGCAGGGATATACACAATTGGGTGTTTTTTAGTCATGTTATCCCTTTATTAGTTGTAAAAACTCTTGTCTGGCTCCTTCACTATGGTCTGCAAATACACCTTTCACAGCAGATGTAGTTACATTAGCACATGGATCTTTGACGCCTCGCATCTTCATGCACATGTGTTCACTGTTTTTAATTAGAACCATAGTTCCTTTTGGTTGTAATTCAGAATCAATAAAATCAGCAATTTCTTGTGTGATTCTTTCTTGAACTTGTAAACGTTTTGAAAAAGTCCTAGCTATACGAACAAATTTAGATAAACCTATTATCTTTCGATCAGGAATATATCCAATATATATGTCCATAGTAAATGGCAGGAAATGGTGACTACAAACTGAATAAGCTTGTATCGGTCCTATAATGAGCATATCATCATACACTCCTTCTTCAAAAGTTTTCAAAAACTCTTTTGGGTTTTCATCATACCCAGAAAATACCTCTGCAAATCCGCGAGCGGCTCTTTCTGGTGTTTCTTTGAGATGTTGGTCGAATTCCCAATCTTCAAGTCCCAAACCATCTAATATCATTTCTATTCCATTTGCTATTTTAGTTTCATCTATCATTTATTTTCTCCTAAAATTTATTTGCATCATTATTTTTGTGTTATGCTATATATAACTTTTATGGAGGATGGCCGATCCACAAACCATTTTGATTGAAATATCCTAAATTAATAGGAAGTTGTGCACCGGTTCTCATTTGAAACAATTGTTTATACCGGGACAATTGGCTCTCTACATGTCTTTCTGTACCTGGTGGTTTGAAATCAAGAATTTCAATTACCTTCCCTTTTTCACATGGAACTACACGTACAAGGTCTATAAAACCTGAAACCATATATTCTGGAGAAGAAACTGGCACTTCTGTCGCTATACTATAAGGATCATGCTCTAAAAGATATTTCTGAACTTTCGTATGAGGAGTCACTTTTCCTTTTATTGCCAATGCTTCAGCCGTTAATTTTGGAAGTTTACTCTTTCTTTCATCATAAATCCAATCTTCTTCAAACAATTCCATATGGCCACCACTTTTATATATCTCTGGTGGTTGGACAAAACATTTATTCATGTAAGAATCGATATCTGGTACCCCAGACTTTTTAAACCTAAAATGATACCATAAATTTCTAAACGGATGTTTAATTGGTTTCACTCTTATTTTATTCATAATAATCACTCCTTTGGAGTAGGGAAATAAACTTTAATTGTTTTCGCTTGTTTCTCACCAATTCCACGAACACTCATTAAGTCATCAACCGTCATATGATATAACGGATGTAGGTCAGTTAATTCAAAAGTTTTAATGATAGTTTCAGCTTTTTTAGGGCCTATCTTCGGTACTTGAGACAACTGATCTACAAATACATCACCCGTACTCCTTTCAATTCTTTGAGGATTCTCAATAATTCTATTCTTCCCATCAGTCGATTTTTCAAAAAGATATTTACACATTTTCCAAAATTGTGTTTCATTATCCACGTGTTTCACGGAAACTATTTGATCGAGACTTGCAATTGAAGCCAAATATTGATCAACCGAAAATCGTGTGTATTTATCAAAAGCCGCTTGTGTTTGTGTCCCTATAATTATTACCCAATTTTTACGGTAGTTTTTCGCCATATTACTTGCTTGATGGAAGACTCTACCATTTTGTACGGAACTTATAAAGTCTGAAATTGTCTTTCTTTCCACACATAAATCTTGATATACTACATCTCCAACTGGTAAATGTTTCACTACCACATCGAAGAATTTTCTACCTTTATTTATGATATTATCACGTTCTCTATCATCTACATACACCTTTAACAAATGACCACATCTCCAACTGGTGAATGCTCTACATTTTTTCCATTAAAATATCTATCAGCAAATTCTTTAATGTCTTTGGGTTCTTTATCATCTATGTAAATTTTCAAAGGATCACCACTTTTCCGTTTTTTATTGTTAAATTAACCAAAGCGAAAGTCTCAATAGCAGGATCAATTTTTTCAGTTGCTCCATCTATTTCTACAATAGCTCCAGCTCCAACTATACTAGCTCCTGCATATCGAATTGCTTTTATAGTTTGGTTTAAAGTGTTCCCTGATGCTATGACATCGTCCACTAAAAATATAAGATCATTTGAGTCTACACCATTAATGTAAAGGACATCTTTTTGATACCCCTTATCAGCTTCAATAGCTATTTGGTTTGGGAAACATGAACCATAATCTCTTTTACGGACGATTACCAAATCTACAGGAAAATTTAATTCTTTCTCCATTTTTTGTGCAACAGCTACTCCAATTGGAATGCCCATACTTTCAACGCAAACTACTTTATTGGGAAATTCCATAAGATTAGAATTAAAAATAGATACTATATCATCAGCCGCATCATCCAACATTCGCATTGAAATTGGCAAACACCCATCACATAGAGCATGAATAAAATACTCAAAACCATTTTTATCCATTACTGGACTTTCTTCTAATGACTCTTCAAGACTTATTCTTTTCATGTACCCCACTTCCACGACACGCTTTGCAAATAACTTCTTTTCCATTTTTCTTTTTTATAAAACCTTGACCTTTACATTTCCGACATAGTTCAACCATTTTATCTCACCCGATTTGCTAATATTGCCCCCACAAATAATCCAACCACAATTATAAGAAACATCCAAAAAACAAAGGTAGAAATTGTCATTTTATTGCACCTTCAAATATTTGTGTGTTTGTGGTATAAGACGAATACCAAATCTTTCTAACCATTCAGCTTTCTCCATAATATATGGAACCGCTTTTTTTTCTGGTTCACATGGCTGTAAAATTATATCTCCAGTTATAACTCCTTCATCTGCACAAGCAAGGACGAATTCTACATCCCGCTTGTCTACTACGACAAATTTGTAAGCCTTTGGGAATTTATAGTGCTCCCACCGTGTAAAAAGTGGTTTCATATCATCTATTTTAGAATGATTGATTTTCGGTGATATAACCATCAAATCTGGGAGTTCTTCTTCATGCACTCTAAGATTGGGTGGGATAGTTCCATTAGTTTCAATTGCTATTTTCTTATTTCTTGATTTCAATTCAGCAATTAACTTAAAAAGAGACCTACTTTGAACTAAAGGTTCTCCCCCGGTAATTACTACATTTTCACCCATAATAGAGTCTGATAATGTTTTGTGGTCTATATTAAGGGTTTGATGTTCTCTTTGATATGTATCGCACCATGAGCAACCCATATTACAACCGGATAATCTCACAAATGTACATACACGGCCTATCCATGGGCCTTCTCCTTGAATACTCTTGAATATTTCTGATACTTTTAATTCCATTTCAATCACTCATAACCCGGTACTTCTTCTATTCTTTCATCATCGGGTGGAAGATAATATGGTGACAGAATAGCAAGTTGTAAGAAATTTCCATTGCCCGTAGAAACATACTGCAATAACCAATATGCTTTAATATAAATGGGCAAATGATAATACTCATGAGATATTAATAATATATCTACAAGTTCTGACACATTACCATAAATTGAATCTTCATCCAAAAGCTTACCGTCTATCAATAATTTCTGCATTATCTCCATCCGAGCTTTCCTCAAACTCGTATTAAATTTACTCAAATCTTCATCACTTATGTCGAAAAAACAAATAAAAACATCAGAAAGAATAATGAAGGAATCTCCCGTAAAATCTTCGCAGATTTTATATAAATGTGAGATTCGATCATCCATCCCTTCAATTTTTATTACCATTCAACATTCATCTCCGCGTAGAAATTTGGAGTTTCCCAAAGACGAATCCGTTTCACTGGTAATGAGTTTCCAATTGCATCGAAAATCCAACCAACCATGAATTCTACAGTTGGATCAGTACAACCCATGATATCATTGAGAGTTTGTCCTTCAGGCCCACCATGATCCAGTCTATTGATTACTAACTTATTCACTATTTCTTTAAATTTATATGAGTCAATAATCATAAAGGTATCTGGATCTATCTCTCCACCTAAGGTGATTTCCAATTTATATCGGTGTCCATGTATTCCTCTACATTTTCCTTCGTGACTTTCTAGATAGTGAGCCACATCAAATTCGAAAGAACCAGTGACGGTAACTTCACCCGGCTTCATGGTTATTCCTCTTCTTCGTCAGTTACGAAGTCTTTATTTTCAACAACAGGAGCCATTATTGCACGGAAAGTGAAATTTTTGTCGATCTTTTCTATGAATAATGGAGCATCATCACTCATTGCAAGTCTAACCAAACCATCTACATTGGAGAATACATTATCGAATCCCATTCCATATTCAGCTTCCGCAGGTTGGCCTCTAAAGTCAGCAAGGCTTAATTTAGTATTAATCATGTCACTTTCCGGTTTACCAACCGAAACTTCCAATTTACCTTCCTGAACTTTTATTGGAAATACATTTACTCCAACAACGTCTGCATTCTTAACTACATTTTTAAGCTGAGCCGCATTCACTTCAAAAGAAGTTTCCAATTTACCACCAGGAGTTTCTACAAACCCATCATCAGTGATTCGGTAAACTTCACCCTCCATATGCTCAATCTCCTGAGCAACTGGTAGGAATTTGGCAGTATTTGTACCATCAGTCATAACCACTTGCATACCATTGTAACTTATAGTTACTTCTTTACCCATCAGGTTTAAGAATTTCATGAATTCATCTATATCACCAATAGGTAATTCACCTTCAGTGAAAACTTTCACTTCCTTCTCAATTACTTCAATGAAAACCACTTGAGTAGTGTCTGGTCTTCTAACTTGGAGAGAATCCTTACCTGCTTTTATAATGAAACTTTCGATGAGGTTGTGTTTACCTTTCATCTTCTTTAATACAACATACTTAATCATATTTTCTAATCTTTTAGTTTTCATCTTGAACTTCATCTTTTACACCTGCTAACTGATTTAATACTTTTTCTCCGGTCCATTCAACTTTCTGTCCGTCTTTCTTTGCGAAAATAACTTTTTCCTCTTCTAAATGAAGGAAAGGTCTTGCTTTTTCATAAATTCCACTATATAGAACTCTACCTGCTTTATCCTTCTTCTTTTCCACCCATACTTTTTGGTCCACCATTCTGTGGAGTTTTTGGATGGATTTAGAAGTTTTTTGAAGCATTATGACTGCTCCACCTTTTGTAACCACCCGTTCTTGGCCAGGCACTAATATCATGTCATCGTGACCAATGAATATTTGATCTATTCCATCAATAGCTCGGGTAGTTTCAATAACACCTGCAAAGTAGTCATTTCGAATCTGCCAAAATTTGAAATTCACTTCACCATCAGGTTGAATGTGTTTATCAATTTTCACTTGCTTACTTGCAAATTCGTAGAGAGTACTTATACCATCAAGAACTAAAGCATCATATTCATCTTTAAATTCATCTACAAATGCGATAATCTCTTTGATGGTTTCAAAAGTTTTCACATAATTGATTTTCCTTTTACCTTCAGAATCTAAATCCAACACTAAAGGATTTTCTACATGAATAAACTCTTCAGCTCCTGGATAATGAACTAAATTTTTACTCATACCTCCATCAAGGTCAATAATCATGGCACGCTTTTTATTTTTCACAAGATAGCTCATGACTATACCGGATTTTCCACTTCCTTCTTTACCAAGAATGAGAGTCCTCAAAGTTAGTTTGGGACTATTCTTTTTTCTTAGGCGCTCCCTTAGAGCTTTGCGGTCAATACCAGGAGAATCAGTTAATTCTTCTCCTCTAGGTGCTTGAGTGGAAGATGATGAAGAAGATTGTCTCTTCTCCATCTTTTCCATATTTTTCTTTGTTTGAAACAATGAATCCATTGAATCACCTAGAAGAATTCAGTTTCCTTCTTTGGTTTATCTTCTTCACTAGGAGGAGCGGCTACGGAGCCGGCTGGTGGTTCTGTGGTTTCAACTTCAACTTTATATTCTTCAGGCACATAGACATTATAGGCGGTTAAACTGACATTACCTGGAGCATTATTTTGATTATCCCAACCTCTCCAAGTTCTACCAATTACAAATGCAATGGAACCTTCAGCAAAGTCCATATTGACATATTTAGGGACCTGGACATAAGTAGCGTCTGGGATTTCACCATCTTCATCTACAATATCTTCATCATCATCGAGTGTATCTAAAGTGAAGTTGTAAGGTTTGTCTTCTGGTGTATCAAGGTTTATTGATCCCACCATACCACGAGTAACGACAATAGCATCCATGTCATTTTCGTGTTGATCATGCCATGCTTCCAGATCTTCTAGTTCTACCGCATCAAACTTATTGAGTAAAGCATGTAATTGTAGTTCTTCAGGGAAGTTTGACTGTACCTGGAATTTGGTTGCAGTGGAATAGGACAGTTCATAAGTTTCCGCATCTTCTTCTGTTCTATCATTTGCACGGAATTTCACATATTGAAGGAGTGGGATTTTCAATTTAACTTGCTCATCAAAGAGAGTCAATTTGAAGGGTCTTAAATCCTCGGTATCTTTCTTCCTAATAACACCATACACAGTCATGACCGCTTTATTCATATAATTGAGATCTCTCAATGGTACACCATAATTTTTGTTTACGGCGCCTGAGGTTAAAATTTTACGAGAGTCTAATGGTTCACCTGTATCATCAGTGTAGCCATCTCTAACAGCCAATTCAGGGTCATCCTCATACATGGTTTTATTGGCAGTGTAAAGCCGTTTCAAGTAGAAATTCGGTTCCTGGTAACCGATGATTACCCCTTCCCACCATGCGGCGTTGGTCCTAAGTGCAGATCGGTACTTATTCTTCAATCTCATTATTGAAGTCTTTTCCGCGTCTTCATCCACTTTAATTTTCTTTTTTGTTTCTGTAAGAATTTCTACAAATTCTTTCTGGATGTCATCAAAGTCTGCACCTACTTTACTTGCAATATTCTGCAATATCTTGTCGTATTTGTCTATATCTACCATATTTATTCCTCTTTATCTTTTAAGTTGAATTCTTTGTTTTGAATATTACTCTCTGGGAAAATGTATATAATTGCTTTCTTTTCTCTGTCAATGTAAATTTCACAAGGATCTCCAACTTCAATTTCGCCTTTTAGATCATTTGGTACACGGAGTGATATTCTATTTTCGCCATATTTGTAAGTTTTATCTTTTAAAACCATTACTGTTCACCTCACTTCTATTTTAATAATTGTGCTACCAGAGGAAATATCCTTTTCCACATTATACTGGACAACATTTGTGTCTTTATCCTCTACAATCACTTCTCTTAAAGTGTGAGCAATTTCTTCAAACGCTTTGAAGCGTTCCCAAGTTTTACCGTTTTCTACTAAATCACCTGCTGATATTATACCAAAAGGATTGGGGAAAAGCATTTCTAATATGTCACTAATTGGGTTACCTTCTGGAATTTCTTCCGCAAAACCACAATTAAAAATTGTTTCTTGGGTTTCGCCACAGCAGAATGGACTTTCGTAGGATTTACCACAATCGCATTGTTTTTCTCTATCTTTCCTATATTTTTCTTCAAGGTTCATAATCTCATCTCTTGTGTTTATATATACATGCTAAAATTTCAGCTTTTGGATATAAATCGGCCTTAGCAACTTTAATTGCAATCTCTGGACTAGTGGTTTGTTTTGCAAGTATTTTTGAAAGAATTCGAGGTTCAATTTTATTATTCTCAATTAAATCGAACTTGTCTTTTATTGTCATATCGGGTCGAACTAATCTGTGTGCTACTTGAAAAAGGTTTTTTCGTTTCGGTCTGTTGTCAATGACTTTATCAAAGAGGTCTCTAAAGGATTTCACTTGATTTTTTTGTGTGTATACATTAATATCTCTAGGGTCGTTATAATATTCCAAAAAGTCTTTAGCATTTCCAAGCCCAAACTCTTCAAGTAATATACAAAAAGAATCATCTCCATCATACTGGGTATTACTTAGGTAGAGTACCTGACTTGGATGAACAAGCTTTCTTTCCCCTTCCGGGAAACCATTTATGATTAGCTTTTTCATATCTATACATTTATTTTTAGAGTATATATATCTTTTGGTCTATGAAAAATATTAAATTAATAATTTTTACTATTATTCACTTTATTATAATATTATAATTATATACAAATAGAATCGTATATAATCGACGTATTTTAATAGTGGTAAAATACCTATTATTAGGGGTATTAATATTTAATATGAGAATCATAATATTTTCCCACTATTAAAATAAGTCGATTATATAATAGTATCACACATATATAATTACATTATTTTAATAGTGGTAAAATGAGATTAATATTTAATATGAGAATCATAATATTTTTTACCACTATTAGAATACTATAATTATATATGTGTGATATACATATATAATCATATTATTTTAATAGTGGTAAAAACCAAAAATATATATATAATGTACAAAAAAGAAATTATTATAATAGGTGACTATATGAAAAAATGTGCATGCGGATGTGGACAAGAGATTATTGAGAAACCTTGGCATAAATACGAGGGTGTACCTGATTACCTTCCAGGACACCAGAATCGAGGTAAAAAACGGAAGAAAAAAAAGGTTAAAGATGTAAATCCAAAAGATAGACAGAAACCATATCAAAATGGCTTCTGGATTGCGGATCAAATTAAAAATCGCTGGATTTCTAAAGAACAATTAGCAAAAGAATGTGGCGTTCACGTTTCTACAATTAGCAGGTATACTAAAGAAAGTGGTATAAATTTAAACCATCTCACAGAAGAGAAGGCAAGGACGTATGAGGATAGAGAAGAATTATTCATGGTTTTTCATCCTGGAACAAAAAATAAACCATATAATATAAAAGCAAATTGTGTATTCATTGAGACAGAATCATTTGGTTCTCTCCATTTTACACATGAAGAAGGGAGATCATTCTATCCTGTGGTGAGAAAAGGCTTTGTTGAGGGTGTTGGCTTAGGGTATTTTTCTAAGAAACAAAACCCAGTTATTCAAGAAGCTGAAATACATTTAAAAAGAAGAGGTAATGTCTACCAAGTAGACCTCATAAAACCGACGATAGTCAAAGCTTATGAGTCAATACCTATAGATAAACAAGAGTATACACTAGCATTAAAAGAGCATTTCGGTAATGTAAAGGTTGTGTGGATAAAAGATGGCTAAACACAAAAGGCAACATGGATATAGAAGCGAAGTTAAAAAGAGGGCTAGAGAATTATTTATGACCCCAAATGAAGCATCGGGGAAACATTTATATACTAACACTCAAATTGCAAAGAAAGTAAAAGATGAATTTGATTTACCTGGACTTTCCGAAAGTACTGTGTCTGATTGGACCAGACAAAAAGACGCAAGGGGAGTTTCATGGAAAGATATTTTTGAAGCTTCAAGAAATCAAGGAATGACTGAAGCACAAATAGATATTATAGAACAAGATCCAACTGTCGTTAAAGACCCCGATATCGTGGATGTCTTCGAAGATGTTTCAGTTCTCAATAAAAAAATATATAAAGATGCCTATCTTGGATATCAAAAAGCAATTGCATATATTCTTGAAAATGACTTCATGTATATGAAGGATGCAATTGAAGCTGTCAAAGTGTTTAAAGACATTCTCTTTGAAAATAAAGACATGCTTAAAGATGATAGTAATGCTGAGGTTATCAAAGGTGTTGTTTCATTACTACAAGAAATCAACACAATGAGAAAAGAAGATATGAAAAACGCGGAGAATACTAATAATGAGTGAAGTGGAAATAGATTTAAGCCCCACGGCTTTCTCTCCTAAACAACTTGATTATATAGGGAGATCATACGCCCCAATCAATATTGCGGTTGGAGCGGTTCAGTCCGGAAAAAGTTGGGTTTTAAATGTAAGATTCGCTTTGTACATTATTGAGAGTCCGCATGATAGGTTTTTAATTTGTGGTAATACAAGAGATACCGTGCAGGATAATGTAATTGAGAATGGTTTTCAAAAAATTTGTGAAGGTATTCTTGGTAAAGAAAATGTCCATTATGCTAAGGGTGACGGTAAATTTTACATATGGGTTGGTGGTAAAGAAAAGATATGCACCATTGTTGGAGTTAATAATAAAGGTGCGACTAACAAACTTAAAGGTAAACCTGTAGGTGGTTCACTTCTTGATGAAATAACTACTTACCCCGAAGAACCATTAGATATGGCTTTCGCAAGGAATTCATTAGCAGGAGCTATTATATTTGCTTCTTCTAACCCAGATTCACCATTGCATCCAGTTTATGTAAAATATGTAGGTAACCAAAAGAAAATTAGAGAAGGTAAGGTTAGAGTATGGAACTTTAACCATGATGATAATCCTACATTAACAGAAGAGAGGAAAGAATTTTATAGAGACCTTTTTTCCGGTGTGTTTTACCAAAGAAACATTCTTGGAAAGTGGGTAATGGCAGAAGGTGCTATATATGATATGTATTTATCTTCTGAAAATGAAATTGGTTTAGATTCCGATTTAAGGCCTTCAAATCCAAATGAATATTACGATGACTTCTTTGTATGTTGTGATTATGGTACTGGTTCAGTCACAACCTATTTATTAGTAGGAGTCAAAACTAAATTGGTTGATGGTATTGGTGGTAAGAAAACTGCAAAACTCTTCTATGATGTAATAAGAGAATATTATTATGATTCACGTAAAGGTATGGGTGTTAGATACACCGACCCTGAATTAATAGTAAAATTAAAAGAGTTCATAACAACTGGTTTTACACCGAAAAAATTAAAAGCAATATTTGTAGATGTATCTGCGGCATCTTTCATAGCACAATGCTTTAAAGATAAAGTAGAAGATGAATTCAAAACAAAAGTTTTAGCTTCAAGTAGTCGGGTGGATAAAGGAATCTCAAATGTATCTACTTTAATTGCTCAAAGAAGATTAAAATATTATGTAGAATGCAAAAATGCAATTCAAGAAATTCAAAGTTATTTATGGGACACAAACAAACGAAAAAAAGGTGATTCCGTCCCAATTAAAGAAAATGACCACACCTGCGATGCAATACGTTATGGAATTATGGGCTATGGTGGCGAATTCATAGATCCAAATGAAGATCAAGATAATCCTTTCGCAGTGGTGAATACAGGAAATAAAATTCTGGGGTGAACAAAAAAATGAAAAGTATTCATGAAGATATAGAAAGGTTTGCTGAAGAAAGCAAACAAGAACAAAGACTTGGGCCAGACGGAAAACCGGTTGGCAAATCCAAGATAGAATTAGAAGAAATAATAAGTGCAAGTGGAAAATCGTTGTTTGGATCATACAAGAGTTTAGCGGCAAGAAGAGATATAACTCTTTCTTCACAAATATGTGATTCAATATATAGAAAGACAGAGATGTTCCGTATTATCAACAAGATAGCAGGGGACACTTTGAAAGATGGTTTTAAAGTGGAAACAGGCAATGATTCTGCTGATGAACTATGTAAATATATAAGACGGATATGGACTTTAACAGAAGTGAGAGATTCCATTATTGATTATTACAAATATGGTAACAGTTATGATTTCATTGAATGGGCTGCAGATGAAAAGAATATTATTGACATACGAGGTCTACCATTAGAAAGTATGAGGCCAAAATGGCAACAAGATACACTTTTAGGTTATGAATATGGTAGTAAGAATATATTCTTAGCAGAGCCCATTGATGTTTTACATTTAAAATTCGCCCCAGACAAGGGAAGCCGGTTTGGTAGCAGTTTAATGCAACCAGCCGCTTCCATTCTTGAAATACTGTTCAATATTGATATTGATACTGCAATTTTAATAGATCACTATGCATCTCCCATCATTCATTGGATGTTGGATAGTGGTGTGGAAGTAGAGGGCCGAAAACAAAAAGTAACACCAAAACAAATAGAAGGATTTTTAACTACATTAGTGAAACAAAAGACTGGTGAGGATCTGGCTACCGACATATCCGTTACTGCGGAAATTTTAGGAGCTGAAGGTAAGATATGGGATTTCTCAAATATCGCGGATTATCTAAACCAAAAATTCCATGCTATCTGTGGTGTTCCTGCTACGTTACTTGGTTTTAAAGGTGATAATCAAAATGTTTCAAAACAGCAATTGAGAACCTATTATGATACAATTACTCAAGAAAGGTTGTTCCTCGGCGAACAATTGATTGAAAGGCTTTATAGGCCGTTTCTTATGGCTAATGGTTATGTTGATTTAGATATTGAGATTATATGGCCAACTTTAGAAGTAGAAGAAAAATCTGAAAAGATTAAATGGGTTTCACAAATGAATGCGGACTTTAAAATAACAACTAGTGAATACCGTAGAGAAATGGGATTCCCAGAAGAAATGCCGGAAGATGAGGTTATGATTCCACAAAGTGCAGTACAAGCAGAATTAGGTCAAACATATGGTATTGGTCTCCAACAACCTGGAACTACTGCAAAATGGGCCGCAAAAAATCAGATGGAGCAAGTTCAGGCTCAACAAAAAGAAAAAGGAGCTGAGTCTACTGCTCAGCCGCAGAAATCTCCTCAGAAGTAGGTAGTTGGAATTTTTCAACTGTAGATTTGGGAATCCATATGATATCTTTTCCTGAATATTTATCTTTTACTTTTTGTTGATCGCCATATGGAGCTTTATTTATATCATAACCAGTGAATTTAAATGCACCAGGTGTTGTGTCTTTCACTGTTTCAAATTCATACCTGGCAATGAAAGGATTTGGTAAACCTTTACCAGTTGCACATGCGTCTTTTACTGATACCTTATAGATGGTTCCCACTTTTAAATTTTCATTTTTTTTTCCAACTTCTGCGGTGTGTTTGATGACAGTGACATCATCAGGGTGTGACTTACTTATCATCTCAGATGATTCTTGATCATTTAAGTATTTGTCATTCACTGCTCGCAGTTGTTTAACTTCGCCTATTGATTTCAAAATTATTTTATCTTTATCCATTTCAGACATATCTTTTATTTCTTTTAATATTTCCTCCTCATTTTTATGGAGGAAGGTTTCGAATATTCCGTTTATATATTCCATGGTTCATCTCCTTTTTATTAATTACGCTTAATATATTAATAGAAGTATATAAACGTTTTTGATACAAAAAGTTTATCCAAAACCCGAAAGAATACTATGACTTCTTTAAGTCAGTATAATGGTTAAAACAAAAAGGTTAAATAATATAAAAATAAATATAATAACTGATGAATCAATCTTTAGATAAAAACCAACATTCAGTATATACATTAACATATCATTTAGTTCTTGTCACAAAATATCGTAGAAAGGTTATAAACCAACAAATATACTCCAAATTAGAAGAAATCTTTGAAAGAATTGGGGAACCTTACAATATACACTTACAGGAAAGTAGTTATGAAAAAGACCATATACACTTTCTATTTAAAGCCAAACCAGACACAGCATTACTTAAATTCATCAATTCATACAAATCAGCAAGTAGCCGATTAATTAAAAAAGAGTATCCTGAAATCAAAAAGAAACTCTGGAAAGAAACATTTTGGAAAATAGGATATTTCATCTCTACAACTGGTGGAGCAAACATAGACACAATAAGAAAATATATTGAAAGGCAACAAAAACGATGAAAACAGTAAACAAATCCTACAAATATAGAATATATCCAAATAAAGAACAACAGGATATATTGGAGTTCAATATGGGTAGTGCACGCTTTGTTTTCAACCATGTTAAAGCAAGATATGAACTATATAAGAAACAAGCAACAGAACTTGGTTTAAAACCAGTATATGCAAACAGAAAATTATTCAATGTTATATTAAATGATTTAAAAGAACAATATCCATTTTTAAAGGAAGCTAACAGTACAACCCTCCAAAAAGCGTATGATAACCTCATAAATGCTTATAAAATGGTAGGTAAAGCGGGTAATGGTTGGGTGAAATTCAAATCACGCAAAAATCCAGTGCAATCATTCAGAACTTTAAATGTTAAAATCATCGACGGTAAACTAAAGTTGCCTAAAATTAAATCATTAATTCAAATGAAATACAGTCGCAAAGTAAAAGGAGATATATTAACTGCAACTATCAGCAGGAATAACTCTAATCAATATTTTGTAAGTATTAATGTAAAAAACAGCCCTGTAAAACAGTTAAAAAAAACTAATCAGAGGGTAGGTATAGATTTAGGGTTAAAAGATTTAGCAACATTTAGTAATGGTTATAAAACTGGCAAAATAAATCTAAAAGAGGTCGATAGGAAGATAAGAAGACAAAATCAAATATTGAGTAAAAAGGTTAAAAATGGGTGTAATTGGATAAAAGCGAAAACCAAGCTTAACCGGTTATATCAAAAGAAAAAGGATATAATAAATGATTTTCTACATAAAATAACAACCAAAATAGTGCGTGAATTTGATGAAATCTATGTTGGAAATGTAAACAGCCAGTTGGGTTTAAAAAATAAATATTTAGCACGAACAACAGCAGACCAGCATTGGTATGAGTTCAAACGACAATTGGAGTATAAATCTGATTGGTATGATAAGCATTTCGAGGTTGTTGATGAGAAATACACTTCTAAAACTTGCAGTAACTGTGGATACATTACAGAGGTTTTAGAATTGAATATTCGCAGATGGGTATGTCCTGAATGTAATAAAGAACATGATAGGGATGTAAATGCTGCCCAAAATATTCTAACCGTAGGGACTACGGGGCTTGCCTTTGGAAAAACTAACAATAAGTTAGTGGATTAGGAATCTACGACCTCTATAGGTCGTAGTAGTTCAAAATAATAATTAGATAATGGAGGTTTAATATGAAGAAAATTGTAGTGTTACTTTCCGGTGGGATGGATAGTACAACTTTACTTCACGAATTAACAGAATGTTATGATGAAGTTGCGGCTATCTCATTCAATTATGGACAAAAACACAAGAAAGAATTAGAATATGCAAAGAAAACTTGTAAAAAACTTGGTGTAGAACATAAGATTGTGGATATAAGTGTTTTCAATGAACTCATTGATCAATCTTCTTTAACGGGAGATATACCCGTGCCTCACGGACATTATGAAGAAGAGTCAATGAAGCAAACGGTTGTACCAAATCGTAATATGATTCTCATTGCAATGGCAACAGCATGGGCTGTAAATAAAGGATATGAAAACGTTGCTTATGCGGCACATAGTGGAGATCATGCAATTTATCCCGATTGTAGACCCGGCTTCTTTTTCTATTTAGACCGAGCAGTTAATGAAGGAAACTATGGAAATGTTCATCTCCGGGCTCCATATATTAATATGGATAAAACCGACATAGCAGAAATCGGATTAAAAATGGGTATAGATTATGATGAAGAAACTTGGACCTGTTATGAAGGTGGATTTAGTCCATGTGGAAAATGTGGTGCATGTGTAGAAAGAGCAGAAGCATTAGAGTTAGCCCAAAAGAGGATTGATATGGATAAATCTCATTCTCATTAGGTCGCGACTATCCGCACCTCAATGATAAAAAATAAAAAAAAAGGAGGTTGTTCATGAACAACGGTAAGATAAGTAATAACCTTTTAACTATAGTATTGATTCTCTTGGCTGTAATCGGAATGATTGCTTCCAGTACAGACTTGTTAAAGGGTATAATGGGAGTTTCATACCTTAGATATGGAACATTTGTAGGTTTACTACTTTTAGCTTTCTACAACTATTACTTCCCAAGACTCAAGAAAATAGTTGAAGGTGGCGAAGATGTAACAATCGACAATGGTAAGATAAGTACTTTCCTAGTGACTCTAATCACAATTGTTTCTGGTGTTATAACCGCAGATCCAACTGCTTTCCAAGCAGTTATCGGAAGCCAATATGGAGGAGTCGCATACAGCTTTGTTACTCTAGCAATTGCTTGGTACAATGGAGCATACCCACGAAACGCCCAATATCAAGTGGAGGATACCGAAAATATACAAGAAGCAGGTGTAGCTTAAATGCTACACCTTTTTTAATTTTTTGGGGGTTTTTTCATATGATTATGGTTGGTTGTCCTGTTAGAAATAGAGATTGGATTATAGAAGATTATCTACAAGCAATTGAGAATCAAGAAATTTCAAAAAAAGAAATACACTTAGCATTTCTTCTCAATAATTCTACCGATAATACCGGTTGCATTATAAAAAGAAAAACTAGAAATGCAGGATATAAAAAAGTGGACATTTTTACTTTACGAAGTGATTCATATTATGATCGTAAAGAAAATCGCGATTTTACACATTTAGCTGAAGTTCGAAATAAATGGTTAGCCATGAGGCGGAAGTTAGATGAATATATTGTGAGTATCGATTCTGATGTGATATTGAAAGATGATGATGCAATTGTACGGATGATTTCCACTGAACTTCCCATTATATCAGCACCAGTTCTTAATCTTTATGTTGCTGGGGTGGGACATTATAATATTTTACAAAGTGTTGGGGATGATTATAAACACATTTACGCTCCAGAAAGGGAAAATTTCACTTTATTTAATGGGGATCGAATAATAAAAGTAGGCTCTACTGGCGCTTGTGTCTCTATACGACGCGATGTTCTCAATAGTGGTGTTCATTACAAATACCATAAAAGTGGAGAAGATCAAGGATTTTCACAGTTAGCATTTGAATGTGGTTATGAATCATATTGTAATTTAGATATACATACTGTCCACGCGACAGATATGTGGAGGTGGATTGAATATGGAGAAGGACTCAAATCAGAAATATCAAGGAATTTCTGATTTAGCTAATGCAATTATAGAAAAAGAAGCTTTGATTGCTGGTGAATGTTTCGAAGTTGCTTTTAAAGATGGAGTTATCACTAAAGAAGAATTTTTAGAAGAACCTCTTGATGATAATTTCGAACATATAATGAAAAATACTCCTGAGGGAAATGTAATCATTACAAAGAGTCTTAGACTCAATAAAGAAATTTTTAGGGTTGTTACGTATACAGAAGAAAATGAAATCAAAATTCAAGGTCTTTTAACTTATAGATTAGATAAGGAGAATAGAAAAAATGTTAAATCTGAAATCAAAGTACTTTGAAAATTTGTGGCCTTCTATAATCAAAAGAATTATGGAGAAGGGTGAAATTGTCCAAGATGAACGCGGCCAAAATACTAGAGAAATCCTCAATTTCATATGGAGTGTCAGCAATCCAGAGTCCTCATGTTTGCCTATTGGAATGAATCCAACTGCTAGGCGGATTTGTTTTGAAGATCAAAATCAAATGATCAATCCGGATAAAGGTGAATTTGTTTACAGATATGGTAATAGGCTTAGAGAACATTTTGGAATGGATCAAATTGGTGTAGCAATTGATAGACTAAATAAATGTCGAGAAAGTCGACGTGCAATTAGTGTTACATGGAATCCTACTATTGATACAATTATAGAAGAAGTTCCTTGCATGATACTTGTAGATTTCAAAATTCGAAAAGATATCTTGCACACTACTGCTTTATGGAGAAGCCATGATGCTTTTGGAGCTATCCCAGCTAATTTCTGGGCTTTAAAACAACTTCACTATTTAGTTGCAAAAAATACACATTCAAAAATGGGACCAATTACAGTCCATTCAATTAGTGCCCACATTTATGAACATGATTGGGACGAAGCGGAGAAAATAATATGAAGAAAAAAGATTCAAAAATGATAAGAATAACAGCAACTTTGCTGGAGAATGACACAGTAAAAATCCTTTTTGGTTTCCCGGAACTACCTGGTATTCAAATGGATATCACCCATGAAATTCCAGTTAAAGAGATTGAGGATATTAAAGAGCATCTTACACTTGAAGAGCCAAGTGTAAATGCCAGTGTGATAATAGAGAAGGATCATGCTTTCAAATTGTATGATGAATATCTTGTTAATATTGGGAATTATGCATTGTCTGTGGAAAATACATTGAAAGCTATTAAAGATTCCATGATTTCAAATCCAAAGGTGGATGAAGGAGATGTCAAAAACTGATGAAGAACAGTTTTATGAATTGCTTGATAAAATGAGAAGTACACATGATGCAAAGCGTCATGATTATGCTTCTGATGAAGATAGGTTCTCCAACTTAATGCTTTCGGAATTAATGGACATTCCCGCATGGGTTGGGTGTCTTGTTAGAATAAGCGATAAATATTCAAGACTCACAGAATTCGCTAAAAAAGGCACTTTAAAAGTGAAAGATGAAAGTATTGAAGATACATTCCTTGATATGGCTGTTTATGCTTTGATTGGTATTATTCTTTACCGTCGAGCAGTAGGTAAAGTGCCAGAAAAGAGGACTTCAATAGATAAAATTAAAGAATTTTTGAAGGGGATTCTTAGGAGAAAAACATGAGTGATAAAATAATATGTGTCGATTTCGATGGTGTATTAAACACTTACACTGGTTATAAGGGTGATGATGAACTTTTTGAACCGAAACCTGGTGTGGAAGAATTTTTAAGTGTATTGAGTAAGAAAGGACTTGTTGTTATCCATACTGCAAGAGATTCAGCCAAAGTTCGTACTTGGCTTAAAAAATACAATCTTGATAAATATGTTTATACTGTCACTAAAGTGAAAGTTCCTGCTCTTGTATATATTGATGATAGAGCCATACAGCATAATGGTTGTTTCGAAGATACACTCAAGTCTCTTGAATCTTTTAAAGTTCATTGGACAGATCAATGTCCTTTTGCTAATTGGGAAGATGAAGAAGAAGAATTTGGTTCTCCTAAAGAAAGGGGTTTAGTATGAAAAAAGAAAATTTTTTGAATCCGGATGCATGGAAATTGTATAAAAAATATGAAGAAAAAGGAATTGAATTGAAATTTCTTTGGAATCATATAAATGGAGTATACTATTCATACAACAAATTGTATGTGGTTAAAAAAATCATATATGAAAAAATGAGATATTCCATGATAACCAGTGAAGAAATAGATAGATTTAAAGAAAAGTGGGAAATAGTAGAAGAAGTAGAATCAGAATTTAAAAATCCATATTATGGAGGAGATTAAAATGGTGGAAATAGATGGGATGGAAATACCAGTTAAAGTGGTAAAAGAAGAAAATGAAATAAATGTTATATATGGCCAATTTCCAATAAATCAAAACATAGGCGTTAGTATAAATAGTTATCTCGAAGCAGAAGAGATTTTAGATTTAGAAAATGAAATGAAATCACGGAAAGAAGAATTCTTAACTAAAATATGGATCGACGTTCCGACATATATTAACCTAACAACTGCACTATTTGAATTGTATGGTGAAGAACTAGATAAAGGCCAAGTGGTACCAGATGATGAAGACATCTTAAAACTCAGAGACGAAAAACTAACTAATGATGAATTTATTGACGGTTTATATAAACTTTTTGGAGTGATTTAATCGTGGAAAGGGTAGTTCGAATCTTTGAGTGTTTGGAATGTGGGAATATAATAGCAGTAGTCGGAAAAGCGAATGGCGTAATCTGCACATGTTCTAATCCTATGAGTGGTAAAGAATACGTCAAAATACCCGGCCCAGTCACTTCATGGGAGAATACCATAAAATATAAATAAGATGAGTCAAGTAAAATATTATTATAATAATCGGAGGGGTCTCACATGAAAAGGATTAATATAGCAGTCTCAGAGGAAACTGCTGCTTCTTTTAAACGCATTCAAGATAGTTTCAGTTCTGAATTTAATCGGAATATAAATCAGGATGAAGCATTCAAGGAATTGGTGAAAAGATATAGTGATGTGTTATAGAAATGGCAGGATGGGACGAAACACAGGAAATTGGTAGTGATTACGTCAAAGTGATGTATGATCACCAATTAACTTTGAGAGAACAAGCACAAATTGTAATTGATAATTTAGATGCACAAACTATCGCTCAAATGTTTCAACCAGATTGGTTTGATGTTGTTCAAGAAATCGCCGAAAAAATGTGGAGCGATTACACAACCAGTCAAAAATTAGAAAGATTAACAGCCTCTCAATATGCTCAATTTAAAGGGGTAGATGTACCGAAAGGAACTAAACTCCCAGAATTAATGTCTTCTTTTGGTGTATATGACCGAAGAGCAGTTGAATGGCTTCAAGATTACAATTTTGAATTAATTCAAAGAGTTAAAGAAGATATCCGCTATGGAATCAAAGGTTCCATTATGCAAGGGGTTGCTATTGGTGAGGATAATAAACAAATAGCAAATAGAGTTAGAAATTATGTAACTAAACCAATGCCCATATATCGTAAAGCAGATATGATGGCGGTAGAAGCAGGCAAAAAAACAATGAAGGATATACGGCCAATTCGGTTCATATCGCCTGAACACCGTTCAATGATGATAGCTCGTACTGAAAGTATGCGAGTTTTTAACCAAGCTAATTTTAGCCAATACCAAGAGAATGGTATTGAGCGTGTCGCAATGAGTAAACACGCAGGTGAATGTAAAATATGTGTGGAAAAAAGGATAGAGGGTCCTTGGAATATAGTGGATGCTCCTTATCTTCCACTTCACCCTTTTTGTAGGCATACATATATTCCTTTGGTTGATCCAAAAAGTATAATGCAAGATTTCCGTGATTTAACACAGCAAAGTTATGGTAAAACAGTTGGTGAAAATCCTTTTCAATCAGGCATGGATTTCGTAGGTAATTGGAAGCAAGGTCAAAAAGATAAAGTAAAACACGCTTTTAACCAATTGCCAGACCATTTAAGAAGTAGTAGATTCCTCAATGAAGGAGTTATCCAAATGGATCCACTACAACATTTCGGTAGTAAAATTGTAGATGGAAGACACGTGATTGTAGGTAGTGATTGGACTGATGAAAGGATCATCACTGAATTAATGAATTCATATGGGCGATTGTGGTATGGCCGATATCAACTTCAATTAATGGAACACTTCGGTAAAAAAGTTGATGAAATACGCTTTGGTGAATATTTCGCTAGATACTTCAATGATCCAACATCAATTACTGATTCAGGCATTAGAGATTTCTTTGAAAAATCTGTCTTTCGTGACAGTTTCAAACCGAAAGAATTCCACCCTGATGATGTGGTTCGACCTATTATTGAGAAGCCCAATATTCCAGTTCCTAAAACTTTCCTTAAAGCGGATTATGGTGCTAATGATCCTATTCGCTTTATAGATGAAAATGGTTTAAAATGGTACGCTAAACCAGGAAGTAAAGATTCATTAGATATGGAAAAGGCTGTCTGGGAATTGGCGAATGATTTAGGTGTGAGAACTTATCCGGACCTTATTGTAGCAAAAGCAGATGATGTACCTAAAGATTTGTTAGAGCATTGGACTGATCGCCAGTATCTTGATGGGATAATTTTTACACGAGAAATTGATGGTGAAAATGTTTCTAAATCATTATTAGAGCCAGAATTCTTTTTGAAGAATAATAAAGATGATATACGTAAAATTGCCGCTTTAGATGTATTAGTAGGAAATTCGGATAGACACTATGGGAATTTCATGTATGATTATAAAAATCTTTACGCTATTGATCATGGTGATTGTGGTTGGAAAGATTATGTAACTAATTATTTTTTAAATGATTTAGAAAATAAAGCAACTACAAAAGCAGGTTTTGATGACTGGGTCAAAGATACTTTTGGTGATATTCTTAATCGTTTTGATAGAACAGACTTAAATAAATGGAAAGGCGTCAAAGCAAGAGATGGAGACTTTATTGAAATTCTAACAAATAATCGTAAAAATTTCTTTGCCAACATTCGTGAAGATATGGATAACTATGATTTTTGGAAAGAAGAAATTCCAACCAAAATGTCTATTTCAGGAAAAGAATGGGAATATAAAGATGATTTCATTCGATATTTCAATACACTCCCAGAAGAATACCGAATGGACGTGAATGTCAATGTAGGAACCGTTTTAGATGGTGAATTTGAATATGGTTTCAAAGGTAACACTTTTAACATTTATTCCTCTCAAGATCCAAAAGAATTGATTCATGAATATATTGAGAAGTTTATCTGGCCACATTATAAGGATAATGGTTATATTGAATATAAATCAGATTTTAGTGAATTATTCTTTAAATTTAGTCAAGGGAAGTTTAACACTCCTTATACTTCCGAAGAAAAGGAACTTAAAGACTTCTTCACCAATCTCAAACCAATTCAACCCCCTATTGAAAAGCGATTGGTTAGGTTTGTGGATGTAAATGATGATAGTACTTTGAATGAAGTCTTCATTTTGGAAGATAATTTAGGAGAAAAATGGTATGCAAAAGCTACATCTAAAGAGAATGCTGAAATAGAAAAAGGTATGTGGAACCTGGCTAGAGATTTAAATGTTAATACATACCCTGAATTACATATTCTCAATTTTTCAGACTTAGATGAAATGATAATTTCGCAGATAGATGATTTATACCCACACATTTTAGAGGACATGGAATACCCATTACTTGTTACTAAAAATATTGGTGATAACTCTATTAATCTCCGGAGATGGAATATAAATCATGATATTAGTGAAGGAAATGTTGAAGAAATTAAAAGAATGTTTCTCTTGGATATGATAGGAGGAAATCATGATAGAAATTGGGGAAATGTTTTAATTAATGATGGGCACTTTTATGCTATTGATCATGAATTTTCAGGGAATAGATTTTCAATTAATACTATAAACCATTTAGCAATGGAATGGTTGGATCATAAACTTTATCGTGGCGAATTTGATGACTGGTTCGAAAAGGAATTTAGAAGTTTAGTTGATGAAGCAAGTGAAATTGATTATTCAAAATTCAAATTTGCTAGAGATGAAAAAGGAATGAATCTCATTTATAATGTGGGTAATGTTAAAGAAAATATGAGAGATTTCATCTCTACAAATAATTTATGGAAAAAGGATCCAAGTAAAGGAATGGAAATAGATATTAGTAGAGCAAGTACTTTACAAAAACAAATTGTTAAAGATGCTTTTGATTTAATTCCTAATCGCTTAAAAACACACGATAGTTACTTCATTCAATTTAGTGACGCACGCACAATGGGATTAGGCACAACACGACTTCGAATTAATAAAGATGCTTCCCCGGAAAATATTAAAGGAGAAATATGGGATCACTTCGCAAAGAGTATTTTCCGTGAATATCAAGATGATATAGCCAAATATAAATGGAACATGAGTATGTTTGGAACTATATTCCGTGAATACATGGAGAAAGGTCCAGGCGCTCCAGGAGTAGAAAAAGAGATAGAACAGATGTTAGATATTTTGAAAATTAGACCTAAATCCCAAAAATTAGTAAGTGAGTCTCCACTTAAATTAGTTGCAAAGAAAGTTGATTTTAAAGGTGATTTACCTGTCTATTTCAAACAAGATATGAACCAACTCATTAGTTTGCTTCCACCGGAAATGCGTGTAGATGTTACCTTCCGTCGTATGGGTAAAAAAATCAAACCTGATGAAGGAGAAGTAAAAATAATTCATGATATTTATGGTCGTGAATTAATTGTTTCTGGTGTTGAAGGATATGCTCGAAGAGTAGCAAAAATAAATGGTTTTGACGAAAATAAATTTGTTAAAGATTTAAAATCATTTTTTGATGGGGAGAATGTAGATTTATCCAAATATGTAGTAGAGACTCCCAAACCCACACTTTCACCCAAAGTAAATGTTGATCATAAAAATAAAAGAGCTATTGTAGAAGTGGTCCAAGATACACCGGTTGCAAAACCAACGAAATCATTTTCAAATTTATCTGATAGTGAAAAGTATGTTATGGATAATTTTGATTATTCAAAAACGGATACAATAAAAGAATTAGCAGGTTACTTTTACAGAGGTAGATTAGAAAATTATATTAAAGCTATTAGAAATAATGATATTAAAAAGATAAATCACTATAAAAATTTAAAATTGAAAGATGGATTTTTAACAGATCATGAAGAATTAATTCCAAAAAATACAACTTTTAATGATATAGGAAAACATCTAACCGAATTAATAAATGAAAATAAAATCAAAGAAGATTTGATGGTATTTAGAGGAGGGGAAGATTTAAAAGGATATAAAATTGGAGATGTACTTGAAAATAATAGATATGTTGCAACTTCATTAAATAAGGATTATGCTAAAGGTTATATAGGGGATAATTATTTAACTAAAATCATATTGCCAGAAGGAACTCCTGCTTTGAGTGTAGAAAAGATTTGGAAACAAGTTGAAGAAAAATATGGGAAAGGATTATATAAATACAAAAATGAATCAGAATTACTTTTAGATAATATAAATTTCAAAATAATTGATATTGACCACAAAAATAAAACCGCCACAATGGAAGTTTTAAATGAAAAATCAATTCCAAAAGTAGAGGGTAGAGCTTTTGAGAAGATAGACTTTAAAGGTGATTTACCAGGGTATTTCAAGAAAGACATGCAGAAAATCATTGATGATTTGCCAGATGATTTTAAGGTTGGTGCAACCTTTAAACGGATGGGCAAAACTGTAACACCTAAAGAAAATGAAATTAAAATCATTTACGATATTAAAGGTGATGAATTACTCCAATCTGCAAAAGATGGTTATAAAGACCTTCTTTATAAAAAATTCCCTGATAGAAAGAAAGAAATAGATGAAGCATTTGGTGCGAAAAAAGTTGTAGAACCAAAAGCAAAAATAAAGGCACCTAAAAATAAAAAACCTTCCGATTATAGAAACATATATAATGAAGGTATAGACAAAGATAATCTCACTAATTGGGTCAAGAATAATTACAATTATGGCAATTCTAAAAAGGATAAAGAAGCAATAAGAGATTATGCAACAAGTGGATTTAAGGACATAAATCCCACTTTACGTAATAAAGATAAATTAGATCCAGATGATTACTTCGATGCGGATAGAATTGAGAGAATCAAAAATCTTAAAGAGGTTCTCAATAAATATGAACTAAAAGAAGATATGGTCCTCTATCGAAATATGGGGGAAACAAATTACTTTAAAAATCTCAAGGCAGGAGATATTTTTAAAGATTTAGCTCCACTAAGTACAACTGTTGATAAAAAATTAGCAAATAATTGGAATTGGATTCAAAAGGATGACACTTGGGTTGCTACAATTTATGCAAATAAAGGAACGAAGGGTGTATTTACTAATGGTTTGTATGAAGCACAAAAAGAAGGAGAATTCATAATAAAACCAGAGCAATCACTTCAAATAATAAGCATTGATAAGAAAAACAAAAAAGTAGTTTTACAAACTGTGGATGTAAAAAAGAGTGAATCTCCTGTTGAAAATGTCCCATATCACTTTGACAAACAACCAAGTAAGACTTTAACGGATAAAGATACATGGATTGAATCAAAGAATATTGATGAACTCGGAAATCACATGAAGACACTTGATAATGAAGTCATGGCGATGTTCAACAAGAAAGGTGAAATCCTTTACACTTCTAAAGGGGATGCAATGGGTGTAGATTGGAGTGCAGAAAAATTAGATGAAGCAGATGCTATAATTCACAATCACCCAGGCACATCAATCGGTTTCTCTCCTCAAGATATGATTACACATGTTGAAGAACAACAATATCATAATTTCCGTGAATTCAATATAGCAGGAAACAATCTTTATGAACTTGAAGTTTATGACACAAGAAAATTCATAGATAAGTCGATTGATGTTCTCTCACCCGATCTCACAAGTGAGTATATTGAGAAGGTTTGTCGGGAAATTCAATATGATTTAAGAGGTGTTAATCCTTATAAGGAAGCAAGAAAAGTGGTGGGAAGTCAACAGAAGTATGCAAAATTATTTGACACCAAAGGAAACTTTACTGATCCAATTCTCTATAAAGAATACACAGAGGAATTAACAAGGAAAGCCAGGGAAATAGTGGACAAAAAACAAGTGGAAAGTTACATGCAATATATTAATGAATTAGGACAAGAATGGGGGTTCCGTGTGAATCGTTATGATTATGATAAAATAGATATAAAGGATTTAGCACGCCAAAAAGTAGAAACTACACCTTTCCCTACCAAAGTTGATAAAGTAGTGAAAACTTCGAAATCTCCAAGAGATATCAAGCCATTAATAATTGCAGAAGATGCAAGTGAAATTCCCAAAGTAGAGCAGAGATTAGAGTATGAAAGAGGTATAAATCCTGGAATGAAATTTAAAGATGAAAATGGTGATATTTGGTATGCTAAAAATATAGAAGCAAATGATTTAGATAAAGAAGAAGCGGGTTATCAAATGGCACAAGCAATGAATCTTAAAACTTATCCGGAAATGAGAGCTTTAAGAACTGAAGATGTTCCAAGTGCTGATAGAATTCGCAATGCTTATGATGACTACTATCTTTACACAAAAGAAATACCCAATGAAGGTGATTTAGATAAATTCCTAGAAGGAGAAGGAAATGAATTTGGAAGAGTACCAAATAAAAATCAACTAAAAATTCTTGGTTATAATGATACAAAAATACAAGAAATTCATGATAGAGGTTATCTCTTTGATGAAGAGGAAATAGAATTTGATAAACGATGGGTTGAACACTACAAAAATCAAGTGTATAAAGTATTTGTACTCGATTCCGCCATTGGAAATCAGGATAGACATTTATCCAACATTCTGGTCAATGGAGATGATTTATTACCTATTGATCATGGAATACTCTCAAAAGTAGAAACAATTGATGACGAAGGTAAGTTTATACGGTGCGAACCAATGGATCAACTTATGATCATGGGATTCATGGATCGAAATAGTGGAGATATGTTAATAACCAGAGAAGATTTCTTAGAAGAATTAGAACCATACTTTGAAACAATGAGAAGTGTTAATGTCGACGCTTTACAAATGAGTGATAGTATGAAAGATATGGTTAAATATAACATTAATCACCTTGAAGATGTAGCAAAGAACTTCTATGATCAAACAATGATAAATGAAGGAATTGTATATCTTGGGTGGTAAAATATATAAAGGTTAAATAATATATATAAATATCAAGGGTGATTATGTATGTATAGAATGAAGACAGAGAGGGGAACATTTTATTATGATCCTAATGAAGAAAATATATTCAAAGCTATCACGGTTGATGCACCACGACCGATGAAACGCATACTCACAACAATGTTAATGACTCCAAACTTCATTGATAATAAAGGTCAGCGTAGATTACTTCCTAAAGACAAAGAAATCTTCTTTCTAGAATATATACCAAGGGCTTTAAAATTAAAGGGGAAGGTGGAGAAAGTTGAAGATTGATGATACAATTGTATATGAAGAAGAATTGAAAATGTGGGAGGAGTACTACGGTAATCTAATTGAGAACGCAGATACTGAGGAAGAGAAAAATTTATATAGAGCTCTCCTCCAAGAAAAAAGAGATGCAATAGGGGTGTATGTAAATGCCGGAAAAGAAAGGAGAACAGCAAGATCAAGCAGATAAATTCACATGGAAGGAAGGAGACTTAGTATATGTAGGTCACCAAGAACTAACTGAAGAACAGAAAGAGTTAGTGAAAAAAATGAAAGGGGAAGAAGAAAAATGATTTATCTCCAAAATATTGATGGTAATAAATTTTTTTATGATAGTGAAGAGTCAAATTTGCAATTAGCAATTTGGGTAGATGGACCGGAAGGCTTGAAAAGAATGGTAGAAGTCATGCTGAAAGCTCCAAAATTCTTAGGGACTGATAGAAAACTACATAGTACAGATAAAGAAAGAGAAATGTTTTTCTTGGACTATATCCCAAGAGTCTTCGGGCAAATCACTGGTGAAGTTAAAAAATATAAGAATATTGAGGAGGTTGAAAAATAGTGAAAGTTTTTATTAGGCGAATTTCATCTTATGGTGGGAGGAAACAAATGGTTTTTCCAAAAGAATTACATGAAAAATTAGGTCACATTGCTAGAATAGAATATAATGAAGAAAAAAATGAATTGGTTATAAAATTTCCTTTTTCCTCAGCTTCATGTTAAAATGTCTGCCCCAGAAAGGTGGGCTGGAGAAATGAAGTTCTTCAACTATAAAACCTGATTCATCAATTATTCTCAATAATTCTCCCTCACTCCACTGATAAACATGTTCATCAATATCTGGCTTATATGAATTAATCAATGGCATTTCTCCAACATGATTGTACCATTTTGTTACTCTACCCCATTGAGCGGCGTCTGGAGTGGAAAGGTACATTACACCGGAGGGTGCTAATCTTTTTCTTAATTTTTTAAGTGTTTCAAGTGGATTGAAATATAGATGTTCAAGTATTTCTGTAAAGATTATCACATCAAAAACCATTGGCCATCTAAATGGTATATCTTCCATTTCTATATCACTTTTAAGGAAAGTGATACCATATTTATTCAACATTTCATTTGAAATTCTTTTCTTATAATCAGTCGCATAGACAGGAGCGTCGAAAACATTTTTGGCAAACACTGCTAGTGTCCCATAACCACAACCAACATCTAAAACTGACTTCACTTGATTGGGGTTGTCTCTTTCTTGGAAAAACATCATAGCGGCGCATCTTTCCCAATACCACTGTTCATCTCTTTTGTATCTTTCGTATTCTTCACCATTGTAATAATTGGAAACTTCTGATTGTGCTTTTGTAACTTCTCTCTGCCATGGTTCCATTTTTATTCCTCCAAATATTTTTTATCAATTCCTAAACTCACAATGTCCCAATCTTTTAAATAGAAATATTTTCTAAGGTTTATTGGTGAAAGAACTTCAATTTCATTAGTTGGATAATCAATTTCAGGGCCTCTCATCATTATAACATGAAGTCCACCAATATACATTGGATAAAATCGGATTCCGTGTAAAATAAGTGGATTTTGGAACGACAATCCACTTTGTGTAATTGTGTCGTCACTCATTATAGTTAAATTCAAAGAGCCAGGGTAAAACCTGCATTTAAATACTTTTTCTAATTCATTCTTTATTGCAGGATAAACTTCCTTTCCATTCACACCTGCTCCATGGTGTACTCTTCCATAGAAGTGTTTTTCATTATTATGATAATAAATTGGTCTATCATGAGTAATGTGGAAATTAATTTGTATCGGATTGTATTTTTCTAAATGATGGTATATTCTTGGAGCAAGGTGTTGGTTAGCGTAAGTTTTTTCTCGGGGATAACTAATTTCAAATATTACATCACTATCCTGTTGGATGAGAAAATCTATTACTTCCTCTGGATTTTCAAAATGATGTAATACACTCATCATTAGAATTAAATCATAGTGATTTCTTTGGAGATGTTCTTTCAAGTCTTCAAAACTCATATATTTATTGATTAATTGAACATTTCCTAGATTATTGAGAACCTTTAATTCTGCAAGTTTTTCAGAGGAATCTACCATTGTTACGTTCCAACAAGGGTGATCCCAAGCTGTTCTAAAACTAAAGTATCCATGATTGGCTCCAAAATCCAATACGGATATTGGTTTTTGATATCTTCTCATAAATTGTTGGAGAATCGCGTATCTCCCTTCACAATGGCGTTCTCCTTTTTGAATGGTTTCTCCACGGACCCATTCGTCTTGATATCTTGTATTTATAGTATCTCGTTTCATTCGAACA
>Ga0208695_1000490_pt1 | contig 42496 bp, 42 predicted proteins | sample AD_UKC111_MetaG_FD_184449 | JGI IMG/M metagenome (GOLD analysis project Ga0208695, IMG submission 184449) | Active sludge microbial communities of municipal wastewater-treating anaerobic digesters from Hong Kong - AD_UKC111_MetaG (SPAdes)... | ecosystem: Engineered > Bioreactor > Anaerobic >... | reverse complement strand
TATCCTTCGTTAACATCTAAAACACCACCATATCAATACTTTACTGTATATATTCGACATAAAAGAAGAGAATCCTTTTTGTTTTCAAGGATTCTCTCGAAAATTTTATACTTTGTCTTCAGTCTGAAGAATGCGGCTCAAAATGAGCCGCATTCTTATTTACAGGTTATTTCATTTCGTGTTTTACGTAGTATATCCTGTCCTGGGCTTGCTTGTTGTATAAGGCGTTTCCTCCGCCCCTCCTTATAGCGGCATGGAATTGTCTCACAGCTTGATTGCGGTCGTTTTTCAGCAAATATAGCTCTCCCAATATGAGGCAGCACTGCTGATCCTGCTCGTCGGTCAACCTCGTCAGGGAGCTTCCGTACAATACATTGTAATAGTGCTCAAGAGCTTGATCTGTTGCGACAGCATACATTTTCTCATCTCCGGCGTCCTTATAAAGCCAGGACAGCTGAAGCCAAATCCTTGCGCTTTTAAGAGGACCGACATTCATAGCTTTTGCACTGTACAGAGCCAGATAGTAAGCCGTAAAAACCTCATCCAGCTTACGGGGCCGGGAATACTTAAAAGCCAGCTTTTTGCGGATGGGGGCTGTTTTTTCCGTGAATGTCTTGCAGAGGTTGTCCATATGAATGTCAAACTCGTGGGAATATCCGGCAAAATAACAGCCAGGACATACCAGGATGTTATACCACAGAGGCTCAAATTCCTCATATCGATGTCTGAAATCGAAATCAATCGAGCTGAGTCTGAGCTTGTGCTGGGATGCAACCGGCAGCTCGAATTCCTTGCCGCATATGGGACAGGCTATTTTCTTATCATAGATATATAAACTGTCCGTATCCGGGGATTCCCCTTCGTAAGTTCCATGTTCAGCATGATACAGGACACCTTTCAGATCTTCCGGGTTGGCTGCAGAAATGCATGGCGTGCTGTCTGATAAAGCATCGGCTGAATCTATCGGCGGTATGACATATTGACATCCCTTTTTTAAGCTGCTTAACTCTTCATCCAATGCCCTTATTCTCGAGCTTAAGCCTTTTAGCAGCTTAAATGCCATACTTGGCTGTTCAATTATAAATGCTTCAAAGTTATCCTTATTAACTGAAAGGGCTACTGTGTTTTCAATCGCTAAAGCAGTAGCAGTACGGGGCTCCCCCTCAAGCAGGGACATTTCTCCGAAAAAACCCCCTGCGCTAATGTCGCACAGCTTGATTTGGAGATTATCCTTGGATTTGATGAAAATCGACACTCTGCCGGACAGGAGAATATACATATCGTTGCCGGTATCTCCCTCATGGAATATATATTCGTTTTCCTTAAAGGTTCTTACATTACTTATATTCTTCAGCTTGCTAAGGTCGGACAAAACCGGTACCCCCCTTAAAAGTATTATTTGCTTTATTATACTATAAAGGAAATTACATATAAATAGAAGAATGCGTCGTATCTGAAGTTTGCAGTCATCCTGCAGAGCACTAGCCTTATATCCCGACTCGCACGATATTAGCTTTGGACAGAATCAGAGCTTAATACTTGTAAAATCCTGACGCACATAAACCCAACATCCTGTTGGTATGTGCTGGATTTACCTCACGTAAATCCCACGGATTTTACTGCGTATCTTCTCTCGATTCTGTTGTCCAAAGCCAATAAGTGCTCGCTGATATACAAGGCTAGTGCTCTTGGAGTATAACTGCAATCTAATAACTACGACGCATTCTTCTTATTTTCTGCTTAAGACCCGCCTTTTCTGATTGTAAAGTTATCTTCCAGCAATGCCCAGTTTTGCGGGAAGGGATACCCAAGAGCCCAATAACTGACTCCTCGCAGGTTATAGCTTTTTACCGCATCGAATTTTGCCTGGGCGCTGCGGGCATCCTCGAACCATACTTCGTGCGCCCTCCCTTGAGCATCCGTATACCGGAAGAAGGGTGATTGGGCAACTGTATCATATTGTATTGAGGCGCCGTATCTGACTGCCCTTGATACAGCCTCCTGGACACTGAAGGTTTCTGCTTCCTGTCCCCAGGCAAAAGGGAGCAGCCAGTCTCTTGCATAAATCTGAAAGCCCATAAAGATTTTTTCTCTTGGAATGACTGTGACTGCATAGTCAAGAACACGCCATATCTGATTCAGAGGCGAAATTGCCTGAGGAGGGCCTTTACGCCAGCCCCATTCATATGTCATCAGAATTACAAAATCAACTATTCTGCCGTGGGCTTCATAATCATGGGCTTCGTACAGCAGGCCCGTTTGCACGCCGCTTGTTTTTGGAGCTACTGCCGTAGATACAAAAAAGCCCTCCTGGTGCAAACGGGTTACTGCTTGCTGAAGGAAGCGGTTATAAGGCTCACGGTCAGCCGGAAGTACATTTTCAAAGTCCACATTCAATCCCGAGTACCCTTTTTCTTTCATGATATTAATGATATTGGCAAGCAGCCGTTCAATGACTGTCGGACTGTTTAATACGACATGGGCAAGGTTTTCTCCCAAAGCAGTTGAAGTGAAGTTCGTAATGGACATCATGGGTATTGCATTTTTAGCTCTGGCAGCTTGAATTGCAGGGATGTCATTAATGGCCTGCAGGTTTCCGTCCTCTCTGATTAAGTAAGCGAAGGGGCTTAAATATGTCAGATGTTCACCTACCTCATCAATAATTGGAACGGCCTCTTGACCCAAAATGTAGATATACCCGTTTACATCGATTACAGGTCTTGGCTTCCGGGGGATTATCAACACGGTACCTGGATAAACAAGATTCACATTTTCAATATTATTTATCTTTACCAGATCCTTTAAAGCAACCCCGAACCTCTGAGCAACCGACCATAATGTATCACCGGGCTGGATACGGTATCGGAGAGCAGGAATATATAATACCAGTCCGGGATATATATTGTCGGGATTGGCAATCTGATTATTCTGAAGAATTGCCTGAACAGTGGTCCCATATGTTTGGGCGATTCTCCACAATGTTTCTCCCGGTAATACAGTATGAAAAGTATCCTCCGTAGGTATGACCAAAGCTTGGCCGACTAACAGCCGATTCGGATCCGGAAGCCCGTTTACTTCAGCTATTGATGCAGTTGAGACACGGTAGCGATTTGCAATTTGCCATAGTGTTTCTCCGGGTTTAACAACATGAATGAGCATACTGCACCTCCTTTCATTCACTAACAATATATGAAGAAATATTGTCATTATGATAGCGGAATGAACTTATGGCTTCTATCTATTCCATGGAATCCGAAGACACGTTCGCAATGGATGCAGAGCTATAATTTTTTTCGATTTACAAAAGGAGGTGTATCAATTATAATAGTACCGTAGCAATTTTTAACAAGGCCCATTGGTCAAGTGGTCAAGACATCGCCCTCTCACGGCGGTAACAGGGGTTCGAATCCCCTATGGGTCACCAATAATGAAATAAATCATAAATTATAAAAAATGCAACTGTGTTGCATTTTTTTATTGTAATTTTTAATAAGCAATGCTATAATAAAAATACAATAAAACATATTGGAATAGTAGGAGATATATATGAAAATTTCTACAAAGGGCAGATACGGGTTAAGGGCAATGGTAGATCTATCCGTATACTCTGCAGGGGATCATATATCATTGAAAAGCATAGCCGAAAGGCAGAATATATCAGAGGGCTATCTGGAACAGGTCTTTTCAACCCTGAGAAAAGCAGGGCTGATTAATAGTATAAAAGGAGCACAAGGGGGGTATGCTTTGGCGGATAAACCTGCAAACATAACTGTGGGTTCTGTATTGAGGGCTTTGGAAGGCAATCTTTCAGTTATTGACGAGAAAAGCATGGAAGAAAAAACTAATGACAAAATTGAGGAATGCATAAGGGAAAAGGTATGGAGTGCAATTAACTCAAGCATTGGCATGGTGGTGGACGGTATTACACTGGAGGATTTGACAAACGAGTATAAAAAGATGACAAGCAATGAAGCATATATGTATTACATATAATATCTTAGTGCAAATCTTAATATTCAAATAGGACAAATAGTATAAAATGGAGGAATATAATCATGAAAAAGATATCAAAAAGTATCACTGAACTCATCGGTAATACACCGCTTCTGGAAACCGTCAACTATAACAGCCAGGACGGCATGAAAGGGAAAATTATTGTAAAGCTGGAATACTTCAATCCGGGAGGCAGCGTAAAAGACAGGGTAGGATATGCAATGATAAAGGATGCCGAAGAAAAAGGACTTGTTAACAGGGATACGGTAATAATAGAGCCCACCAGCGGAAATACCGGTATTGCTCTGGCACTTGTTGCGGCAGCAAGGGGTTACAGGCTTATACTTACAATGCCTGAAACAATGAGCATAGAAAGAAGGAGTCTTCTTGCAGCATTAGGAGCAGAACTGGTTCTTACCCCCGGCAGTGATGGGATGAAGGGCGCCATAAAAAAAGCTGAAGAATTGGTTTCTGAGATCCCGAATGCCTTTATGCCGCAGCAGTTTAATAATCCCGCAAATTCAGCAGCTCACAGGAATACAACGGCAGAAGAAATATGGAGAGATGCCGAGGGACAGGTGGATATATTTGTTGCCGGAGTCGGCACCGGCGGAACTGTCACAGGAGTCGGTGAAAAGCTTAAGGAAAAGAATCCCGATATCAGGATAATTGCAGTGGAACCTTACGATTCACCGGTATTGTCGGGGGGGAACCCGGGCCCTCACAAGCTGCAGGGCATAGGCGCAGGTTTTGTTCCGGATGTATTGAACACTTCTATTATAGATGAGATTATTAAGGTAAAAAGCGAGGAAGCTTTTGCAGCGGCCAGAAAGCTTGCGGCTGCAGAGGGCATATTGGCCGGTATTTCCTCGGGGGCGGCACTGCATGCAGCAACGGAAGTCGCAAAGAGGCCCGACAGCGCCGGCAAAAATATTATAGTACTGCTTCCGGATACGGGAGAAAGGTATCTATCCACAGCCCTGTTTCAAAATGCATAGCTTTTTCAAGAAAACCCCTGCCAAATCAAGAAGAGGCAGGGTTTTTTTCTAATGTAAAGCTTGCTAATGGCTGCCAATATCTGTAGAATGATATTATAGTTTTATATTTATTATTAATGAGAAAAGTTTGGAGGTGTGCCATGGGGAACCGGATTAAATATATTTCATCCAGACAGCAGCTTATTGACGAAGTAGAAACCCTATTGAACAATAGTCCAAAACTTGATATTATGATTTCTGGAGTATGGACAAAGTCGATTTATGAAGATATAATCGGATTAATTATGGATAAACAATTCAGCAGTACTTGCAGAGTGATTATACCAAAACTGGTTTTCAAGGGCAATATATCCCTTACTCTGCTTAGAAACTTGTGCAAGGCTGAAGGACAGGTGCGGGTCAACAATTTAATGACAAACAATGTACTAATAATTGGCGCATACGCATTTATACTTTCTTTTTCCAGCAGACTGAATAGTTTTAATGTGTTAAGCACTACTTTTGAATGTTCAATGATGACTGACAAAGCTGATATAGTCAATGAGCTTAAGGCAAAATTTGACAACATCTTTGAAAATAGTGTAATTTTCAGGATGTAACGTTGCAAGTAAAAACATTTATATGGGGGCTTAAGGAATGAAGATTATCATTATCGGCGCCGGAAAAGTCGGGTATAATCTGGCGGAAAATTTATCAAAAAGTAATCATGATGTAATTATAATAGATAAGAATTATGCAGCTTTGAGCAAAGCGGAAGAAAATCTTGAGGTGCTTTGCATCAAAGGAAGCGGGGTAAGTACCAATATTCTCATGGAAGCGGGAATAGATACTGCTGATTTATTAATTGCAGTAACAAGCAGTGACGAGGTCAACATGGTCTGTTGCCTTACCGCCAAGAAATTGGGAGTAAAACATACAATAGCAAGGATTAGAGACCACGAATATGCCCATGAGCTTTTGCTGCTCAAAGAAGAGCTTGGACTTGACCTTATTATAAACCCCGAACAGGCGGCTGCGGATGAAATTGCAAATGTGCTGAACTTTTCTTCTGCAATCAATGTTGAAAACTTTGCCAAGGGCAGGGTTAAAATGATTGAAATAATGGTTACGGAAGATATGCCCATGCGGGGTATGCGCCTCAAGGACATGGGGAGCAAGTTTGAATCCTCTGTTTTAATCGGAGTCGTAATACGGAATGATGAAGTTATAGTACCCAACGGGGATTTTATAATTAACGAGAATGACAACATATATATTATTGGACAGCCTTCACATCTGTATAATTTTTGCAAGATGTTCGGCAAAGTTCCGCAAAAGATTCGAAATGTAATGATTGTAGGCGGAGGGAGAATTGCTGTTTACCTTGGAAAGCTTTTGGTAGAAATGGGCATGAAGGTCAAAGTAATTGAGATAGACAGGGAAAAGTGTATTCAATTATCTGAATTGATTCCTGAAGCACTTATCATCCATGGGGATGGAACCGATGAAGAGCTTCTGAGATCTGAGAATATTGATGAGATGGATGCGTTTATTGCAATGACCGGAATGGATGAGGAAAATATGATGGCTGCACTGATAGCAAAACATAATGGTGCCAAAAAGGTCATATCAAAGGCAAGCAGGATCAATTATATCAGCATCATTAAAAGTTTGGGTATAGACAGTGTAATAAGCCCCAAGCAGATTACCAGCAACCAGATATTGAAATATGTTCGCGGCAACAGTGTTGAGTCATTGTACAGAATCATTGAGGGACAAGCAGAAATAACTGAAATCGTTGCAGAGCCTGAAAGTAAGATATTAAATACGAAGATCAAGAAACTGGGACTCCCAAAGGATACTATTATTGCTACCATCGTCAGGAAAAATGAAGTTGTAATCCCCCATGGAAATGATATTATCAAAGAAGGGGATAGGGTTATTGTGATTTCAAAAAATAAGAATATTTCCAGCTTGGATGAGGTAGCTGAGGTTTCTTAAGGAGGATATGATATTGAACTTTAGAGTAGTATTAAGAGTCTTGGGTATGGTTCTGGCATGTGAAGCATTGTTCATGCTGCCATCACTGGCGGTATCGGTATATTTTAGGGGAGATGATATTGCTGCATTTGCTTTAAGCATACTAATCACTGCGGTTATTGGCATACCGTTAACCTATATCAGAGCAAACAAGCATGATATGTACGCCCGTGACGGTTTTGCCATTGTTGCATTAGGATGGATCCTACTGTCCTTCTTCGGCTCGCTTCCTTTTGTGATCAGCGGTGCCATACCCTCATACATTGACGCATTTTTCGAAGCAAGCTCCGGATTTACGACTACCGGTGCAAGCATACTTACACAAATAGAAGGGCTTCCAAAGGGAATACTTTTTTGGAGAAGCTTTACTCACTGGGTAGGCGGCATGGGCGTTATAGTACTCACCTTAGCTATCCTGCCTTCAGTAGGTGCCGGGGCATTGCAAATGATGAAAGCGGAAAGCCCCGGGCCGACTCCGGGGAAAATCGTGCCCAAGGTGGCTGAAACAGCTAAAATCTTGTATGGTATATATATTGTGATTACTATAGTGGAAATCATTATGCTGAAAATGGCGGGATTGCCTCTTTTTGATTCTGCCATACATACCTTTGGTACGGTCGGAACGGGCGGATTTTCCAATATGAACACAAGCGTCGGAGAATATAACAATGTGTATGCTGAGGTTATTATAGCAGTATTCATGTTCATATGCGGTGCCAACTTCTCTTTATATTATCAGATGCTGAAGGGCGACCTTAAAGCTGCTTTTAAGGATGAAGAATTCCTTTTCTATTTACGAACAGTGTTATTAGCTATAATCTTAATAACAATCAACCTGTATGGAAATGTATTCAGCTCCATCTGGGAATCACTGAGGCATTCATCCTTTCAGGTTGTATCAATAATCAGTACTACCGGATATGTGACATCGAATTTTGAAGAATGGGGAATGTTCAGTAAAATTATACTGTTTATGCTGATGTTTGTCGGGGGATGTGCAGGTTCTACCGGGGGCGCAATAAAAAATATCAGATTTCTGTTATTGTTCAAGGTTATGAAAAGAGAGCTTATGCAAATAATTCATCCCAAGGCGGTTTATTCAGTCAGGCTTGGCGGCAGAGCAGTGAATGAAAGAACAATTTCCGAGGTATTGGGATTCTTTTTCATGTATATTATAATTTTTATTGCAGCTGTTCTTATTGTTTCCCTTGATAATCTTGATTGGGCAACAACAATAGGCTCTGTTGCTGCTACTATTGGAAACATAGGACCCGGTTTCGGTATTGTAGGTGCGGTTGGCAACTATTCGACCCTGTCTAACTTAAGCAAGATAGTATTATCAATGTGTATGATTATAGGGAGATTGGAGATATATCCCATCTTGCTCCTCGGTATGCCTTCCTTCTGGAAGAGAACAAGTGTTTAAACAGCTGCGCTGATTTCCTCCAGCGCAGCCTTGTTTAATATAATGATTTTCTTATGGCCTTTTAGCTCGATCATGCCTTCTGCCTGGAATACAGCCAGTTTTCTGCTCAAGGTCTCCTGGCTCATACCCAGCTGAGAGGCAAAATCTCCTTTGGTCATATTCAATATAACTTCATTTTTCCCGCCAGCTAAAGTTAGTAAAGCTTGCGCCAAACGCTGTTCTACGGAATTCAGGCTGATAGCTTCTATCAGGTTTTCCGCCTTTTCCAATCGTTTGCTCAGTTCATCCATTACCTTAAAGGCAATGGAAGTATACTTTGCCATAAGCTCCTTGAGCTTTGGCCCTTCAATTACGCACATGGTTGAGGTTTCTAATACCTCTGCGTTATCGGTCAAGGGCAAAGACCCAAACAGAGAGAGTTCGCCCATAAACTCACCTGGCCCGATCACACGGATTACCTGCTCTTTACCGCTTATGCCCAGCCTTGAAATCTTCACTCTGCCGGTATGCAGGACATAAAGATTGCTGCTTTTATCGCCGGACATATATACCATATCGCCTTTTTCAAAGGTTTTAGCGGAGGTGATATTGGCGATCTCCAGCATCTCCTCGCGGCTTAGGCTTCCGAATATCGGCACACATTCTATACAATTTGCATGGTTTTTTTTATGCTCACATCCGCACACCCAAAACCCCTCCTATATGAACCCGGAATTTTTTTACCAATATTAACTATTGATATGATACCACAAATACTGTCCTATGGCCAACGAAAAACGGCACAGCGCAATAGGCGTCTATGCCGTTTTTTCAAGTTTTATTTGTAAAACACATGGTTACCAATTCTTATAACAAAGGTCTTATTATTTACGATCCACGTACCTTCTGATTTATTCGGATTGAAGAAATAAGTTGCATTTCCTACATAGCTTGTCCCATTAAATGCGGCTTTTGCCGCTTTTATGCTGTCCGCATTCGGATCATTATAAATAGTACCGTCGGCAACCGGACTGAACTGAGGGATGCCTTTATAATACTCGAATATTACACCCTTAACCGTATTAGGGAATGAACTTGACTTTACCCTGTTCAAAATAACATTACCTACGGCAACCTTCCCTGTATAGGATTCAGCCTCCGCTTCGGCATTGATTATTCTTGAAAGCCAATACAGGTCAGTAGATGTATAGCTTGTCCCCCTTGAAGCGACGGCAGTAGTTGCAAAAAGCCTGCTTTGAGTTTCTCTGCCTGCAATACCGTCAATCCTGAGCTTATTTGCCTGCTGGAATTTAATCACCGCATTTTCCGTCATTTTGCCGTAAATACCATCGGCTGCTCCCGGTGAAAACCCTTTGTTTTTTAGTGCTTGCTGCAATTTTACTACAGCAGTGCCTCTGCTTCCGAATTTCAACAAACCGTAATAGGTATCCGCAAAAACACCTATGGTTTGTCCAACTAAAAGCAAACAAATAATAGTAACACAAATAATACTTTTAAGATTCTTTTTCATACACAATACACTCCTTCCATAACTTAGCCTCCGAAGTTAGCTGTCGGGTTTGGGACAGAAGGTTCCCTACCATGGTTGTCCATGGATTAACCCCAGAATTGGTTCCTCCGTACCCGGCAAAGCCGGGATTCAGCAAATGTTTGTGTTTACATAATGCATATTATATAATAAATCAAGCTATATGTCAAACCGGCGCAGAAATTGGAAAAGGTGAGATATCGCCAACTCCGGCTTTATTGTTTTACGAAGACTACATTGATTGCTTTGACCAGAGCATCAACTTTGTCGCCCTGCTTGAAACCCGCATCATCGAGGCTTTCTCTCGTCATCACGGACGTGAATCTCAAAGTATTGTCCTGTCATGTGCCTCTCATCTTGACTTCCGCCATGATTTCATCAGCTCTTATTGCCTCGATTTCTCCTGACACTCTGTTTCTTACTCCTGCTTCCATTTGAAATCCTCCTTCAGATTGTTTTTAGGAATACTATCAGATAATATTTTCTAAATTTAAATGGAATATTATGCATAGGACGCAAATAAAAAACAAACACCGGAAAATCCGATGTTTGTTCTATATTCTAATGTTTTAATCGAAGTACAAATAACTTGTCTGTGCAAACTTCGTTTTTTTCCAGGCCTTTTTAATCCAGGGCTGTACATAGTAGTCAAGGCCGAATGCTCCGCCTGCGCCGCCCATAAGGGCAATGGAAGCGAATACGTACCAGAGTATGTCGTAGCCTGCCATTGCAGATACAATAAAGTTTGCAGTCAGGAATAATGAGCCCAGTGATGCAAAGAATGTAAAGAGGCCTGCCATAAGTGCAAGACCTATGCCAACTTCCATCAATACAACAACTGCCTGGAAGAAGAACGGGTTAGCCATAATAAATGTATCCTGGAACCACTGATATATTCCCAGAGGTTCAGCCAGTATCGGCACCGGTCCTGCTGCCGCTGCAGCTTCTCCGGCAGCTCCAGCTGCCTGTGAAGCGCTTGTTAAAGCTTCTGCTGCCTCTCCTGCTGCTGATGCGGCTGAAGTTCCTGCAACAGATACTATTTTGATATTGGCCGGGTTCAACCAGCCTTCCTGTACCTTTTTCCAGCCTTCAAGGAACCACATTACGCCAACGTATAAACGCAGAAGCACCAGCCAGGAAGTATGAGTCCTGTGTGCCAGGTGTCCGCCTACAAAAGCCCTGTTGTTCTTCATATGGAAGAATTCGTGCAGAAGGTAGTTCCATATGAGCCTTACGCCGCCGACTCCCCACAAGTAGTGAAGGTTAACAAGGTGCTTCATAGCCATGGCGATGAAGCCGGACAAGGGTGTGCCCATAAGCTCCGCTACACAGTAGTGGCTTCCAATGGAAACCATAAAGCCGTGAGTGTTGAGCTTGAATTTTTTCTTTTCGGTCTTGGTTATATCTGCTGCTATGTTGTGAGCTGCACATTCACCTGTCTGAATAGCCGTTTCAACTATCTGCGGTATCGGCTTTCCGTCAATTTCATAATATGCGTTGTCACCGACAAGATATACTTCTTCTTTGTCCATGCTCTGCATGTAATCATTAACCTGTACTCTGTTTCTCTTGCCCGGAGTCAGTCCTGATGACGCTGTGAAACTGTTGCCCTGTACACCGCAAGTCCAGATAAGAGTCTTTGTCTTTATTTCCTGACCGTCTTTAAGAACGATACCGTCAGGTGTTGCTTTGACTATAGGCGAATTTGTCATCAGCTTTACGCCTTTTTTTGTAAGAAAGCTTGCAGCTTTTGCCTGAAGGCTTGGCCTTAAAATCGGCAATATAGTCGGCATTGCTTCAACATTATATATTGTAACTTCCTTCGGATCGATTCCGTATTCATCACATAAAACATCTTTCCATTCGAAGAGTTCACCTACAGTTTCAATTCCCGTGAAGCCTGCCCCAGCTACAACAAAGGTAAGCAGCTCTTTTCTCTTTGCTGCATCTTTTTCATCCCTTGCAGCTTCAAAGCTCTTTAAAACCTGTTCCCTGATTTTCAAGGCGTCTTTAAGGGACCATATAGTATAACCATATTCTTTAACACCTTCGATGCCGAAGTATGCAGGTTCTGCTCCGCAGCCAAGTACAAGGTAATCATAGCTGTATGTCCCTTTACTTGATGTCAGAGTTTTTGCTTCATAATCAATGCTTTCTATTCTGTCCCTTACAAAATTGACTTTGGTAGCCTTAAATACCTTATAAAGATCTACCATTACACTTTCTTTTTCTGTTCTACGTCCGGCAATTTCATGCAGCTCAGTAAGAAGAGTCTGGAAAGGATTATCATTAATTAAAGTTATTTCAACGCTATCATCCTTTTTAAATTTCTTGCCCAGAACCTTAGCTGCCTCGACTCCAGCGTAGCCTGCGCCGAGTATGACTATTCTCTTTAAATCCGGCAAAACTATACCCCCTTGTATATAATTAACTATTAAAGAATAAAAATATTAATATAATAATATTCATTATCATTATATAATATATATCCAAATAATGCGATAGTTTTTATCGTTATTTTGTGAAAAAAATCTCATTTTTCTTGTTTTACTTTATCAATTTCCTATTCCCGAGGCTCAGGTAATCATAATTGTCCAGCTTTTCAGAAATTAACCATGATGTATAAAATTAAATCGAATAAATTATTCAAAAATTATATAATTGAAATAGGAAAATTTTGCAGCAATTTGTCTTGGAAGGATTAATATTATCTGCCGGGGAATATTAAAAAATGGGAATATATGAAGCGTCAGAAGGAGGAAAGAGGATGGGTAAGATAGCGGGTGCATTCATTTTTCCGCATCCGCCTATAATGGTGGAGGAAGTAGGGGAAAGCGAGACCAAAAAGGTTTCAGACACAGTTGCCGGTGCTCTGGAAGCTTCGGAGCGCATCGCTGAAATAAAACCGGATGTTATAATTCTTATAACACCTCATGGTGCAATGCTCGAAGATGCCATGGCTATTGCGGCGGATGAAAGGCTGCAGGGGAGTTTAGCCAGGTTTGGAGCCCCCGGGACAAAGCTGAGCTTTGACAATGACTTGGAGCTGGCGGACAAGATAATGGAGCAGGCTGATAAAAAACAGGTATACTGCATTCCCATACATGAGGATGTAAAAAAGACCTACAGAGTTGAGCCGGGAATGGATCATGGTGCCATAGTTCCCCTTTATTTTGTAAGTAAGAAACACAGGCATTTCAAGCTGGTGCATATAACATACAGCCTTCTTTCAAGGGAGCAGCACTACAAGTTTGGTATTGCCATAAGGGATGCTGTGGCTGAGCTTGATAGAAGGGCAGTCATAATTGCAAGCGGAGATCTTTCCCACAGGCTTATAAAAAATGCTCCCGCAGGTTTTGATCCCCGGGGAGCGGAATATGATAAAAAGTATATGAAAATCATAAGAGAAGGAGATGTCACAGGACTGCTTTCCATGCCTGCCGGCTTTCTGGAGGCTGCAGGGGAATGTGCCTATAATTCCACTGTTGTGCTTATGGGCTGTCTGGATGGCTGCAGTTTGAAGGGAGAGGTAATCTCCTATGAAGGCCCCTTTGGTGTAGGCTACTGCGTGGCTGAGATTCAATCAGAGGTGTGTACGGATAAAAAGAAGGTTATAAGCAGCGATCCATATGTACAGCTGGCTATAGATACCCTGGAGACTTATGTAAGAACAGGACGCAAAATAGATGTGCCCGAAGGATTGCCTGATGAAATGAAAACACGCAGGGCAGGAGTTTTTGTTTCGTTAAAGAAATATGGCGAACTCAGGGGTTGTATAGGTACCATTAGGCCTACAACAAAAAATATTGCTTTGGAAATCATACAGAACGCAATCAGTGCGGGAACCGGAGATCCCCGGTTTTTGCCGGTGGAAGAAAGTGAGCTTTCTGAATTGGTCTATTCAGTGGATGTATTGGGAGAACCGGAGCCAATCACGACAAAAGAGGAGCTTGATGTGAAAAGGTATGGGGTTATTGTGAGAAGCGGGTACAAATCCGGCTTGCTGCTTCCCAATCTGGACGGAGTGGACACCGCTGATTATCAAGTGAGTATTGCACTGCAGAAAGCGGGCATCAGACCGGGCGAATCATATAAAATGGAGCGTTTTGAAGTGGTAAGGCATTATCAGCATATGGAGTGATTCATTATGGATCAATTGAAAGAAGCAAAGTATTATGAGAAGCAAGAAGGGGGCAATGTCATATGCAGGCTCTGCCCTCATGAATGTACCATTGCACCGGGCAAATACGGAATTTGCAGAGTAAGGAACAACATTGAAGGTATCCTCTATACTCATAACTATGGAAAAATCTCTTCAATTGCAATGGACCCCATGGAGAAGAAGCCCCTTTATCATTTTTTCCCGGGCAGATATGTACTGTCTATAGGGACTGTAGGCTGCAATCTCAGGTGCAGCTTTTGTCAGAACTATCAGATTGCACAGCGGGGAGTAGCTGAGCAGGGCATAGAGGATAATCTGTACGAGGCATCTGAGGCTTATCTGCTGAGCTTATGCAGGAAGGAAGAGGATTGTATTGGTGTGGCATATACCTACAACGAGCCCAGTATATGGTTTGAGTATATATTGGATACGGCAGGGCATATAAGGTCTGCAGGATTAAAAAATGTGCTGGTCACAAACGGATATATAAGCAGAGAGGCTCTGGCTGAGCTGCTGCCTTATATTGATGCCATGAATATTGATGTCAAAGGATTTACGGAGAAATATTACCGCAATATTTGCGGAGGCAGCCTTGAGCATGTGAAGAAAACGGTTGAAGCAGCTGCTGCGGAATGTCATATAGAAATTACCACTCTTATTATTCCCGGGCACAATGACAGTGAGATGGAGATGCAGGAGCTCTCAAAATGGTTGTCATCTATCAATCCTTCAATTCCTCTCCATCTATCCCGGTACTTCCCGAGATACAGGATGAAGGAGCAGCCTACCCCGGCAGGGACTCTGATTTCTCTGAAAAAGGCGGCCGAAAGCTATCTGGAGTATGTATACATAGGCAATATGCAGAGTGAGGCAGTAAATACTTATTGCCCGCAGTGCGGAGCCTTGCTTATAAGAAGAACAGGAGGCATATTCATAGAGCATCTGGATGACGGTATATGCTCCAAATGCGGTAAAGCTATAAGTATAACCGGTGTTTAGAAATATATTGAATATGCCGGATAGCATCTGACTTGATATATCTGGTATAATTATCCTGTCATATATAGATATAAGCTTCAGGATGTGCGGGAGGCGATGAAATGAATTTTTTCGTGCAGATGAGGGAAAGCGTAATTGATTTTAAGTTTTACAGAAGCATTAGGGATAATAGATTCAGCAGGAGCTTTGTTTATCTGCTGCTGCTTTTCCTGATAGTCTATTTCATAAATGGAACCAAAACTTTTGTAGTGACCCGGATATTAATGGATAATCTGGCTGTCCAGCTGGATGAAAATGTTCCGGAATTCAGGCTGGAGAACGGTGAATTCAGCTTTGAAGGAGATATGCCCTACTATATCAGCGGCAGTACCAATGAGGTTTTCATCATTGATACTACAGGGCAGGTGACAGAAAGCGCATTAAAGGATGCAGAAACCGGAATTTTGATAACCAGGAACAAATTATTTGTAAAAAGAAACGAAATAGAGACAAGGGAGTTCAGCCTGAATGAGTTGAAAGGCATCACCCTGACAAAGTCTGATGTGCTGGAGTTTATGCCGAAGCTCAGCTGGATTGTTCTTATCTTCATTGTCTTTGGTTTTATTTTTGCATTGGGATGGAAGCTTCTTAATGCAGTTATACTGGCATTGATGGGAATTGTCGCCAATGCTGTGCTGAAGGGGAGGCTGAAATACAATAATCTGTTGAATATCAGCATATATGCACTGACACTTCCAATGCTTGTTCAATTAGCCGTGAACCTTTACGGATACCCTATTCCCAGATTCGGGTTAATATACTGGGTTATTTCCATACTATACCTTGATTTGGCAATAAAAAGCTGCATAGACCAGGATAAGGAATCTGGTGCAGGAAATGAACTGGAGGATATTAAAGGTGAAGATAGGAGTAATATCTGATACACATATAAGAAGCAGCGCGAAGCTCCTTCCCAACATAATATACAAGGTGTTTGACGGTGTGGATATGATATTTCACGCAGGAGATATACTTATTGATGAGGTAATAATTGAACTGGAGTCTATTGCTCCTGTTTATGCTGTAGCAGGAAACAACGACAGTTATGAAATGCTGTATAAATACGGCACAAAAAGAATAATTGAGGCTAATGGAAAAAGAATAGGGCTGACCCACGGAACAAGCAGGGTAAACGCATATGCGGGCGCTTATTCAATGTTTGAAAAGAGCAAAGTGGACTGTGTCGTATATGGGCATAGCCACAAACCGCATAATGAAGTAATTGACGGAGTATTGTTCTTCAACCCGGGTTCCCCGACCTCAAAAAGGTTTGAGCCCAGGTATTCTTTGGGACTTTTGCATGTGGACAGGGGTATAAGAGGAGAAATAATATATTTTGATTGAAGTGCGGTATGAGGCACTTTTTTATTTGTGTATTTTTTAACAATGATGTAAAATATGAATTGTATCAAAGGATAAAAAACATGTCAGATACTACTGAGAGGTCAAAATGGCACATATGGAAACCGCGATAATACTTGCAGGAGGCAAGAGCAGCAGGATGGGATTCGACAAGCAGTTTCTCAAGCTTCAAGACAAGTATGTTATTGAAATTATTGCAGAAAGGCTGAAAGAAGTCTTTAGTGAGATTATTATTGTTACCGGCAGGCCGGAGGAGTATGTGAAATACGGATTTAAGCTTGTAGAGGATGAAGTCAGGAATTTCGGGCCTCTGGCAGGAATACACGTGGGACTGAAAAACTCCGGCAGCATATACAATTATGTTGTCGCCTGCGATATGCCCTTCATAAATCTCAAATACATCAGATATATGATGCAGCTTATCGAAGAGAGTGACGACCGCGTCGACGGTGTAATAACAAAGCTGGGGGATTGGATTGAACCCTTTAATGCCTTCTACTCACAAAACCTGATCAGCAGGATAGAAGAGAACATGAAAAATGGCAAGAGACAGATTAATCTGATGCTTCAGGACGCCAATGTGCTGTATGTCAGCGAAGCAAAAGCAAGGGAATTCAGCCCTGACTGGGAAATGTTCACTAACATAAATACTTTCAAGGACTATGAAAGCCTTATGAAACGGCTGTCAAATGAATAGGGGGCGGCAATATGGATCTGACCAAGGGAATTCCAATTATTAAATATGAAAATGGTTTGGTATCGTCTCTTGAGGATACGGTAGTAAAAGAGTATGCCCTTACCATAATTCTGGATGGAGAAGAGTTCATAACGCTGCTTTGCACTCCTTCAAGCCTTGATTGCCTTACTGTCGGGTTCCTGCTTTCAGAAAGCATCATAAAAAGCAAATCTGATATAAAGAGGATTAGAATTGATGAGGAAAAAGGTACAGCCGAGGTCAGCACCTTTGAGAGCAGCATTATAGCAAAAAATCTGCACGGAAAGAGGACAATGACTACCGGCTGCGGCAAAGGTTCTTCCTTCTATAATGCGGTTGACTCTCTCAGCTGCAGAAAGGTAACAGGAGGTTTGGAAGCCAGTGCGAAAGATATACTGGAGATAATGAGGGATTTCAACAAAAGGTCGGAATTGTTCCACGATACCGGAGGGGTTCATAGCGTAGCACTGGGGACAGGTACAGGCATTATTATTTTTCATGAAGATGTTGGCCGCCACAATGCCATGGACAAGGTTGTGGGAGAGGCATCCCTGAAGGAGATTCAGATGTCTGATAAAATAATACTTACAAGCGGCAGGGTGTCATCAGAAATGCTCATAAAGGCTGCCAAAGGCCGGATACCGGTGATTGTATCAAGATCTGCTCCTACCGATCTGGCAGTTGAGCTGGCAGTTCAGCTTGGCATAACTGTAATAGGTTTTGCCCGGGGACAGAGGATGAATATATACAGCAATAAGGAAAGAATTAAATTTTAATAAATATTCAGGAGGTCATTATGTTAGAAAAGATATTGGAGCACAACAGGAATTTTGTACAGGAAAGAAAGGCTGCAGGAGAAGACAAGCCCATCAGCGGTCATGCCCATGAGGATATAATGGTATTCACCTGCATGGATACAAGACTGGTAGACCTGTTGGAGCCTGCCATGGGCTTTGGCAGAGGTGACATAAAAATACTTAAGAATGCAGGCAACATCATAAGAAACAACTGCAGTGACGTTATCAGAAGCGTGGCTGTAGGAACAGTATTGATGGGATTGAAGGAAGTATATGTGGTAGGCCATAGTGATTGCGGAATGAGAAAGCAGAAACCGGAGGACATAAGGGCAAAAATGGAGGAAAGAGGCATACCTGCGGAGGCAATAGAAGCCATAGATATAAAAGAATGGTTCGGTCTATTGCAGGACGAAACAGAAAACGTAAAGGACGCGGTTTTCAAACTGAAGAATTCTCCATATATACCTAAAGATGTGAAAATCTATGGATTACTAATGGATCCTAATTCAGGAGAAATAACGGTAATAGAGTAATCATACGGGAATCAAGAAATCTGAATTTTTAAAACTCTCCAGAATTATAGACATATTGTTAAAAAGATGCTAAACTTAAATTGTTAAAAAAGTACTCAACTTATATATACTATTTAACAAAGTTTAGAATGGAGGGTCTTTTAGAATGGAGAAAAGGATGTTGACTCCAAAAGAAATTGCAATGGCGACCTGCGATGCCGGTGCTGCGAAAGCAAAACTTACAATTCCGCAGATGCTGGTGTTGGGTATCTTTGCAGGTGTGTTCATCGGCTTTGGAGCACAGGGAGCAATCACCATCGGGCAGACACTGGCAAAGATTGATACGGGTTTGCAGAAGTTTGCATTTGCCGGAGCATTCCCTGTAGGACTTATGCTGGTGGTTATCTGTGGTGCAGAGCTCTTTACAGGTAATAACCTGATGACTTTAGGATGTCTGAACTGCCGTTACAAGGTATCGGATATTCTTAGGAACTGGTTCTTTGTTTATACAGCAAACTTTATTGGTTCGATCCTGCTTGCGGCTATTGTTGCAAATTCAGGATTGATGGCTGCAGGAACTCCTATTGCAGAATCTGCTATCAAAATTGCATCTAATAAGGTTGCCATACCTTTTGGTGCTGCAGTATTAAGAGGAATACTCTGCAATATAATGGTTGTACTTGCAGTATGGATGGCCACAGGAGCAAAAGACGTAATATCGAAGATATTCGCTTGCTGGTTCCCGATTATGCTTTTTGTACTCTGCGGATATGAGCATAGTGTTGCAAACATGTACTTTATTCCTCTTGGAATGTTCTTGGGCGCACCAGTTACCTGGGGACAGATTTGGATTAATAATTTGATACCTGTTACTATAGGCAATCTCATTGGTGGAGCACTTATTGTTCCGTTATTCTACCATGTAGCATACATGAAGGCTCCGGCAGCAGCTGCCGCAGCAAAGGATGCTAAAGCATAAGAATTGCAAAAGCAATCATGATAGTATATAATTGAATATAAATATATAAGTTTTCCGAGTCATCCCTTCTAAAGGTATCCATGAAGCGATGACCGATGGGCAAGTCCCATAAGGGTTCAGGGAGAAATCCCCGGGCCTCCCGTGTTAGGAAAGGAAAATGTTTTGTTAAATTCTGCTGAAAACAATCCTTTCTCGGATTGTTTTTTTTATTGCAAGAATTAAAACCCATATTTAATGCATTAAGGAGAGATTTAATGGAATACTTCGCCGAAGCCTTTAACAAAGCATTATCCCTGATGCTGTCTCTTGATCCTGAGTTATATGGAATAATACTGCTGTCACTTAAGGTATCCGTAATCGCAACGCTAATCAGTACATTTATAGGTATACCTCTGGGAACTGTAATCGGACTCAACAAATTTTGGGGAAGAACAGCATTGATTAATGTGACTAATACTTTTATGGGAATGCCTCCTGTAGTAGTGGGACTTCTTGTGTATATACTCCTTTCCAATCAAATAGGTTTACTTGGACCTTTAAGGCTGCTTTTTACTCCTACTGCCATGATAATTGCCCAAGTGCTTCTGGCGACGCCGATAGTGACAGGCCTTACTATTGTAGCGGTTCAGGGAGTAGACCCTCTGATTAAAAAAACTTCGGTAAGCTTGGGAGCTAACGGTCTGCAGCTGATGTGGCTTGTTATAAAAGAAGCGAGGTATGCTATAGGTGCCGCGGTAATTACCGGATTTGGACGCCTTACGGCAGAAGTAGGTGCCGTAATGATGGTAGGCGGTAATATAAGGTTTCAGACCAGAGTGATGACAACATCTATTGCGCTTCATAAGGGCATGGGGGAATTTCAAATGGCCCTTGCACTTGGAATAATCCTCATAATAATATCCCTCCTGATAAATAGTGCACTGGATATACTAAGAGGCACAAGGGGGGCATCTGACAGATGAATATGATATTCAGCATTAAGGCGCTTACAAAAGAGTATAATGGCAGGAAAGTCCTTGACATAGAAGAACTGTACATGGAGAAAGGCAGCATAACGGGAATAATAGGCCCAAGCGGAGCAGGGAAGAGCACACTCTTATACATATTAAACGGTTTGGAAAAAGCCTCAAGCGGAGAAATTTTCTTTAACGGAAAGAAGATTAACGGTGAACCTGACATTGAAGCAAGAAGAAAGATGTCAATGGTTTTCCAGAAGCCGACGGTATTTAACATGTCGGTGTACGGTAATATGGCATACAGCCTGAAGCTCCGGGGATTTTCCAAGCAGGAGATAAGAAACAGAGTTATTGAGCTCTCAAGATTTATCAGTATGGAGGACAAGCTCAGGCAGCGGGCAGTGACACTTTCAGGAGGAGAAGCCCAAAGGCTTTCATTGGCAAGAGCAATCATACACAGGCCTGAAGTGCTTTTATTGGATGAGCCTACAGCCAACCTTGATCCGGCAAATGTAGCGATGATGGAAAAACTTATATTACACGCCAGGACAGAATACGGGACATCAATAATAGTAGTTACTCACAACATGTTCCAGGCAAAAAGGCTATCTGACAATTCGGTTTTCCTGCTGAATGGCAATGTCATCGAGAGCGGCAGCTCTGCTCAAATATTCGGCAGTCCCCAGGATACAAGGACACTGGATTTTATCGAAGGAAAAATGATTTATTAGGAGGTAGCATTATGAGCAACAGAAGAAATCCCAAACAAAGAATTATGGTTCTATTCTTGATCCTCGTTATGACCATGATGTCAAGCATTGCTTTTGTCAATGCAGAAGCAGCTGACGTATTAAACCCCGGAGATAAGGCAGTTACAACCGCCTCATGGCTTAATTTCAGAACCGGCCCGGGAATGCAGAATAAAGTAGCATCAGTACTTGCAAGAAATACAACAGTGAATATTATTGAGAAATCAAATGAATGGTACAAGGTAAGCCTGGCAAACGGCAGTACCGGTTATGTGCATGGAATGTATCTTTCAAAAATAACATCAGCACCTGCACCTGCACCCGTACCGGAGGCTGCTGCCCCTGCTGCCGCACCTGAGGCAGCAATAGGCAAGCCGGAAGCAACGATGGTTCTGGCGACTACAACAAGCACCAGGGATACAGGATTGTTGGATGTTCTCGTCCCATTCTTTGACAATAAGTATGGAGTAACTACGAAGGTTGTTTCGGTAGGTACCGGTGAAGCAATAGAGATGGGCAAGCAGGGCAATGCCGACGTAGTACTCGTACATTCAAGGGCATCTGAAGATAAGTTTGTAAATGAGGGTTACGGTGTGAACAGAAAAGACGTAATGTACAACTTTTTCTTTGTTGTAGGCCCGAAGAACGACCCGTCGGGGATTTCAGCAATTAAAGATGCCGGAACGGCAATGAAAAAAATAGCTGATGACAAGGCCACATTTGTATCAAGAGGTGACCAGTCAGGCACACACAAAAAAGAACTTGAGATCTGGAAAAAATATAATATCGATCCAGTCGGACAGAGCTGGTATAAGGAAGCAGGCCAGGGCATGGGGAATACACTTATGATGGCAAGTGAGATGGGAGGCTATACATTGGTCGACAGCGGCACCTGGTATGCTTTTGAGGATAAGGTAAATCTGAAGATAGTGTTACAGGGAGACCCTGTGCTTTTCAATCCTTACGGCGTAATAGCGGTTAACCCGCAGAAGTACCCGAATATCCACTATAATGCAGCGATGAGCTTTATACAATTCCTTACTTCTGACGAGGGTCAGAAGATGATCGGGGAGTATACAAAAAACGGGAAGCAGCTTTTTGTACCTGATGCAAAATAATCTGAAGCATCTGAACCGATATTAAAGAGCTAATAAACCACCAATATTAAAACAGCCATGTATTATAGTCCTATTATATACATGGCTGGCTTTTTTGCTGTTCATATCATTCTTTATGAGCACTGTATTTTATCAATCTACTGTGTTAAGATAATATTCGAGGAACTAATACCGAAGGGGATGACTGTGCGTGAAGCTCTTAGAAGTTGACACCGTGAATGAAGTTAAGCAGAAGATGGAAGACTATTTTGGAGATATTTCAGTTGGATATGAAGAAGTGGAAATAACAGAGGCTATGGGCAGAGTAGCCTTTGAGGATGTTTTTTCATCATATGATATTCCTGACTTCAACAGGTCTACTGTTGACGGTTATGCAGTGGTATCAAAGGATACCTTCGGGGCCGGCGAGAGCCTTCCTGCTTTTCTTAATATGATTGGGAAGGTAGATATGGGGGAAACAGCTGCACTTAAGGTGAGTAACGGGAATTGTGTATATGTACCTACCGGAGGCATGATACCTGAAGGGGCTGACGGTATGCTGATGATTGAACATGCTGAGCTTATTGATGAAAGCATGCTTGCAGTTCAAAGCCCTGTGGCTCCGGGGGAGAATATCATTTTTATCGGAGATGATGTTCGAAGGGGGGATAGGATACTTCCCAAAGGCAGAGTGATAGGGTCCCGGGACGTTGGGGTGCTGTGTGCGGCAGGGATATGCCGTGTCAGGGTAAGCAAGAGGCCAAGAGTGTCTATTATATCCACCGGAGATGAAATAGTTGACCCCTTTGGGCCGGTAGAAAAGGGCCAGGTAAGGGATATAAATACTTATACCCTATCTGCTATGGTGCAGGAATTGGGAGGACAGGTAACCGGGAGCATTGTAGTGAAAGATGACTATGATCTTATAAGGGATACCATTGATGAGGCATCAAGACACTGTGATATTGTAGTAATATCGGGGGGAAGCTCGGTAGGGTTAAAGGACAATACCGAGAAGGTAATAGATTCCTTTGGAGAACCCGGAGTATTTGTACACGGAGTTGCTGTGAAGCCCGGGAAGCCTACTATTATCGGAAGGGTAAGAAATGCGGCGGTTTTTGGACTGCCGGGACATCCGGTTTCTGCAGTAATTATATTCAAGGTATTTGTCGAGCATCTTATTGACAGAATGCTTGGAAAAACAAAGGAAAGCTATTTTATTACCGCAGTTTGCGGTGCAAATATCCATTCTTCACCGGGTAAAGAGACCTATCAGATGGTTGAGCTGATTGAGGATGAAAAAGGATTCACTGCAAAGCCGATACATGCAAAATCCTCGGCAATTTCCCAGCTTTCAAAAGCCCGGGGCGTGATTAGGATACCTTTAAAGGAGGAAGGAATAAAAAGAGGTGAAACCGTGAGGGTGGAGCTTTTCAGATAAACAATACGAAAGGAGCGGACAAAGGTGAACAAGTACGAGAGAAACATATACATTTCGAATATGGATGTCAGTGAAGCCCAAAAGCTTTTGATGGATCGTACGGAAGCATATCCGAAGAATGCAGCTGCAGAGAAGGTGTCTGTCCTTGCTTCGCAGGGCAGGGTGTCTGTAAATTCAGTGTTTGCCAGGGTATCTTCTCCAAATTTCAATGCCTCTGCAATGGATGGAATTGCGGTAAGGGCAAAATCCACCTATGGAGCCTCCGAGGCAAATCCGATAAGGCTTACAAAGGGGAAGGACTTTATTTACGTAGACACCGGGGATCCTATTACAGATCCTTATGATGCGGTAATAATGATAGAAGACGTTATTGAAATCGACAGCGAGACTGTGGAGATAATAAAGCCTGCCGCTCCATGGCAGGATGTAAGGCCAATCGGGGAAGATATCGTAGCAAATGAAATGATAATTCCGGCCAACCATGAAATAAGGCCGGTGGATATCGCTGCAATGCTTTCGGGAGGCATTACGGAGCTTGAGGTACTGAAGAAGCCAAGAGTAGGAATAATACCGACAGGAACTGAAATAATAGAACCCGATGAACCCCTTGTACTTGGCAAGATTATTGAATCCAACTCCAGGATGTTCGAGGGCATGGTGAGGGAATATGGCGGTGAGCCTGTAAGATACAAGCCTGTGCCGGATGATTATGAACTGCTGAAAACCACAATAGCAAAAGCAGTGGAGGAAAACGACATAGTCCTGATTAATGCAGGTTCTTCAGCCGGAAGTGAGGATTTTACCGTTAAACTCGTAGCTGAACTGGGAGAAGTGCTGGTTCACGGAATTGCAGCCAGGCCGGGGAAACCTGCAATACTTGGAATAATCGGGGGGAAGCCGGTTTTGGGTATTCCGGGCTATCCGGTTTCTGCATATTTTGTGTTTGAAACCTTTGCAAAACCCCTTATCCGAAGGTTCCTCAAGCAGGGAGTGCAGCCAAAATCAAAGGCTGATGCGGTATTATCAAGAAGGATCGTATCATCCCTGAAGCATACTGAATATGTAAGAATAAAGCTTGGGATGGTTGAGGGCAAATTAATAGCCACACCTCTGAACAGGGGTGCCGGAGCTACCATGTCACTTGTCAGGGCTGACGGAATACTGACAATACCTCAAAACAGTGAAGGCATTGAAGCAGGGGAAAAAGTACAGGTTGAGCTTATCAAGAGCATTGATGATATAAAGAACACTATCGTATCCATAGGCAGCCATGATTTAATAATGGATATGATAGGCAGCCTTATGCACAGGAAGGACTCAAGATATAGCCTTTCCTCAGCCCATGTAGGAAGCATGGGAGGGCTGATAGCCCTTCGAAGGGGTGAAGCCCATATGGCTCCCATACATCTTCTGGATGAAGAATCAGGGATATACAATGAAAGCTATATAAGGAAGCTTCTTCCGGACTCAAAAATTGCCCTGGTTAAAGGAGTCAAGAGAGTACAGGGAATGATGGTCAGAAAAGGAAATCCGAAGAATATATCAGGCTTTAAGGATTTCATCAGGGAAGATGTGCAGTTTGTCAACCGGCAGAAGGGAGCAGGCACAAGGATACTTGTTGACTATATTCTGAAAAGAGAAGGAATAGATGCGGCCTCAATATCCGGTTATGAGCGGGAAATGACCACACATATGGCGGTTGCAGCGGCTGTAAGCTCAGGGTCGGCAGATGTGGGGGTAGGTGTGCTGTCTGCTGCCAATGCAATGGATCTGGACTTCATTCCCATCGGAGATGAAGAGTATGATTTTGCCATACGGTCGGAGTATCTGGAATTGGAAATGTTCAAGCAGTTTATTGATATAATCAAATCAGAGGAGTTCAAGGATACGCTTCTGAATCTGGGCGGCTATGGAGCCGAAGGGATTGGAGAAATAATCCACATTTAAATTTGAACAATGATATATTGAGATGGAACAGATGTATTATATGTTGTATTTTTGAAGTTTCGGTTGTAAAGGGTGGAGGTTACAAATGAAGGATGAATTAGGGCGAAATATAAATTATTTGCGAATATCAGTCACAGACAGGTGCAATCTCAGATGCCGCTACTGCATGCCTGAGGAGGGCATAGAGAAGAAGGAGCATATGGATATACTGGCTCTTGAGGAAATATTTGAGGTAGTAAAGGTATGTGCAGATCTGGGTACAAATAAAATAAGGATTACAGGAGGAGAGCCCCTTGTAAGGAAGGGACTTACGGGGCTTATTGAGAGGATTGCAGCTCTTGAAAGTATAAAGGATTTGGCGCTTACCACAAATGGAAGCCTTCTTAGGAGATATGCCCGCGATTTAAAAAAAGCAGGACTCAAAAGAATAAATATAAGCCTGGATACCATGGATGATAAAAAGTATGAATATTTGACCAGGGGAGGGAAACTCAAAGATGTCCTGGAGGGTTTCCGCGAGGCATTGGAGGTTGGCCTGGAACCCATTAAAATCAATACAGTGCTTACAAAAGGCTTCAATGATGATGAAATCGGGGATTTCATAAAGCTTACACAAAATTATGACATTGATGTCCGATTTATTGAGCTAATGCCTTTAGGGCATGCCGCCGGCTTTGCATCGGAGCATTACATTTCCAATCTAGTGGTGCTGGAAAGATATAAGGAGCTGGAACCGGTGGAAGCAACCGATAAAAGCAGTCCTGCGATGTATTACCGGCTGCCCGGCGCAAAGGGAAGAGTAGGGCTTATTAATCCCATAAGCCACAAATTCTGTGACAATTGCAACAGGCTGAGGCTTACTGCAGACGGAAAACTGAAGCCATGCTTGCATTCCAATCTGGAGATAGATGTAAGAGGGATCCTCCGGAATCTAAAGGCTGACGATAAGCAGACGGCATTGAGGGAGGCTGTTGTGGAAGCTGTACAAGCAAAGCCCGGACACCACACACTGAATGATCTTTATAACAAGCCCATTGATCGTGATATGTACACAATAGGCGGATAAAGAAAAGGGGGATATATTATGAAAGGTAAGGTATTAGCAGTAAATATAAGCGAAAAAAAAGGGGTATTTAAAAAGCCCATTGAGCAGGGAGAATTCAAGGTTGACCACGGCCTTGTGGGGGATGCCCATGCGGGAAACTGGCACAGGCAGGTGAGCCTGCTGGGTATAGAAAGCATAAATAAAATGAAGGCTTTGGGTATTGAGGGGCTTTGTACGGGTAAGTTTGCAGAAAACCTGACCACAGAAGGCCTTGAGCTCTGGAAGCTCCCGGTAGGTACCAGGCTTAAAATAGGCGAAACGGAGCAGGAGGTAACGCAGATAGGCAAGGAATGCCATGTGAAGTGTGAAATATTCAATAAGATCGGCAGCTGTATAATGCCGACAGAAGGAATATTCACAAAAGTCCTGAAGGGCGGAATAATAAAGCCCGGTGACGAAATAGAGGTACTGGGGGACGTTTAAGCTTTCCTATATGAAATATTCATTTTTAGGATTTGCAGTGATATAATAATTTAATTAATGAGGAATATATTGCTAAAGTTAAGGGAATACCAGGGCGCAGATGGGATAAGGACAACAAGAAATGGCTGGTACCGGATTGTGAGGAGTCCATTAATCAATTACAGGAGCTGTTTACAAAAGGCGAGTTGGTTATTGTGAAAGGCAGCTCCAATGACCAGTTTCTAAAAAAGATGGAAGAAGGATTAAAACTAAGGGGATATAGTCAAAAAACCATAAAGTCCTATATGAGTCATGCAAGATTGTTTCTTGAGTATTGCGGCAAGAATGCTAACCAATTAGTGAAGGAAGATATTAACTATTATCTTTTATATTTGTTGGAACAAAAAGGTAACACACATTCTTTCGTAAGCCAAGCTGTAAGCTCAATAAAGTTTCTATTCGGAAAAGTACTTATGAAAGATGATTTAACACTAAACATAGTTAGGCCAAAGAAAGAGAAAAAGCTGCCGGAAGTGCTTAGTCAGAAAGAAGTGCGGGTTATTTTGGATAATATAACTAACCTTAAGCATAAGGCAATATTATTTCTAACATATTCATCAGGGCTGCGGGTAGGTGAGGTTGTAAGGCTTAAATTGAAGGATATTGACAGCGATAGGATGCTTATACACGTAGTACAGGGTAAGGGAAGAAAAGACAGATATACTGTACTCTCTGAAGTTACTCTCGGCGTACTGCGCGAGTATGTACAGAAATTCAAGCCGGCAGAATGGCTGTTCCAAGGAGAAGAGGCTGGCAGGCATATTACTGAAAGAACTGTCCAGCGTGTATTTGAAAGCGCGAGGGAAAAGGCAGGAATACAAAAGAAGGTATCAGTACATAGTTTGAGACATTCTTTTGCAACTCATCTTTTGGAGGGAGGGATAGACTTGAGATATATTCAGGAACTACTAGGACATGAAAGCAGCAAGACAACAGAAATTTATACCCATGTGACAAAGAAGAGCATAAAAAGCATTGCCAGCCCTCTAGATAAGATTATAGGCAAAAGGGAATATAACTGAATACTGACATAGAGGTAATTCACGAAATATGTCGCCTATCATAACATATTGGCATCATTCACGACATATGACGGGAATGTGGTAGTTATACGACAGGTAATGCAGATTGCTGATTGTGAAAAGATAAATGGATGATGAACTTATTAAGCAGTAATATTAATATTGTAGATATATACCATATTATGGTAGAATTAGATAGAGACTGTTGCAGGTGTGGTATGCCTCCTTTTACTAAGGAGGTGAGGCTATGAGTATATATGAGTCCGTAAGTGCTATGCTTATGTTCGGCATGTTGATTATAGCTTTGCTGAGTTTTCATCGAAAGAAAAACTAGCAAAAAAGAAAACCACCCTGCAGTGCTAGTGCAGGGTTGGTTATTTAGTTAACCATCATCTGTCGAGGCAACCACATTTGTGGCGGTCTCTTTAGTATTATTATACCAAATTGAAATAATTAATCAACAAATTTTCTTGCAAGGTACAAACTCCTATGCTGAGTTTGATAGATATTTAAACCCAAGGGAGACAATATCTACATAAGCGACTCATGTCAGGTCCCAGGTACCGATAGCGGTATCCAAATAATATCGAGCAAGGCGTTGGGGGGCATTACCCATCGTATAACAATGCCCTCACGCTGCGGCACGGAGAGCAAGGGCAAGAAGCATGCGTGTCTTGGGTTGCAAAGATGTGCAATACTATAGTTTTTCTTAGGTAGCAACCACACCCCTTCACCGGGAGCGAAGCTCCGCCAGGAGGTAGAGCTCTGCTGGTCCGGTTCAGCGGTGTCGTGAGTGCGAACCCGTTAGAGCGACATGTCGCTTCGCTCCAATCGCTCTAACGTGGCGCGGGCTTTGCGCCCGCTGTTAGGCGGTGGCGAAGCGCCACATCGCCTAACAGCGGCCTTTACGTACATTCACTCGCCAAGTGCAGTTGCACTAGGGCTCGTGAACGTCGTAAATCCCGCGCCACGTTATACGACATATCCTGCTAAGGGACTGAACTCTATTACCCCTCATTTGATTTTAAATAAAGGCTTTGTACAAAACTAATTGTAAGGAGGATAATTTATGGAATTGGTTGTAAGAGGTAGGAGAATGTTAATCATAATAATGTCTGCTTTGTTATTAGTTGATATTTCTACTACTATAGTTGTTTCATATCTTTATACTAGATATGGCTATACCTCTCAAGCATTATCTGGATTAATAACAGGAGTTGTAAGACTTGCTATAACAGCACTAATATTATTTTTCCTTTACAAAGGGCACAGATGGGCTAAATGGCTAATAATTGTATTAATGTTTTTTGCTGGATTATTCTCTTTGTTTGCGCTTCCTAGCTTTTTAGCCAAGAGTTTAGGAGTCTTATGTATTGTTTCTGGAATTGTTTTGATTGCATCAAAGAGTATTAATGGATTTTTACAGTATCAGAGGAGCAAAAAAGAAAACATTGTTGATGACCACAAACAAGATACAGATAACAACTAATGTGATTATTATTCTGTGATTTATACTCATGCTATCTGAATAATAGATTAAGTTACTAATATTTGTTGATACGCGGGGCAGGATACGCCGTATAACAATGCCCTCACGCTGCGGCACGGAGGGCAGGAGCAAGAGGCATGCGTGCCTTGGGTTGCCGGATGCATTTGCTTTAGAGCGTGGGCAGGGCAACCACACCCCTTCACCGGGTGTCACCACCGCCAGGGGGAAGGGCTTTGTGGGTCCGGTTCAGTGGTGTCGTGAGTGCGAACCCGTTAGCTGACATATGGTGCAGATTGCTTATTTAAGAAGTATTTTTATATTAAACATCAGTAGAAATTACGTATTAATTTACTCAACAAAGATACCAATTAATTTACTCAACAAAGATACCAAAAGGCATTAGTATGAAATTGGGTTATAATATCATGTTTTTGGTACAATGAAAACCGAGCGTTCCGGAACTTAAAAAACCCTGCATAAAATGGAAAAACCCCATTGCGAGCACCCCTAAAAAATAATACCCTTTTAGGTGTCGAATCTAAAGGGGGGTACAGAAAGGATGCTAACAATGGAGCAAGTATATCGTATCAAAATCATGAAGAAATTTGAAGGCAAAAGTTTGAGAAAAATATCTCAGCTTACCGGACATGATTTTGAAACTGTAAAGAAGTATGTCGAGAAAGACGATTTTAATCTGACAATCCGCCCTAAGCAAAGACGGAAAGGCAAATTGTCTCCATATAGGAGCATTGTAACCACATGGCTTATCAAAGATAAGCAGGCACCACATAAACAGCAACACACTGCGAGAAGAGTATATGACCGATTGAAGGAACTGTATGGTGATGAATTTGATGCCAGTGAGAGGGCAGTTAGGAAATTTGTTGCAGATATCCGAAAGGAGTTACAAACGAATACGGACGGATTTCTTCCGCTGGAACATCCTCCGGGAGAAGCCCAGGCAGACTTTGGAGAGGCTCAGTTCATCGAAAACGGTATTACATATGACGGATATTACTTAAATATGTCCTATCCTCACAGTAACGGCGGTCACACGCAGTTATTTAAAAGCGCAAATCAGGAATGCCTGCTGGAAGGAATGAAGGCAATCTTTGAACACATCGGTGGTGTACCGACAGCAATCTGGTTTGATAATATGTCTACGATTGTCAAGAAAATCAAGGAGTATGGGGAGAGGGATTTAACTAAAGGATTTTTAAGATTCATGATGCATTACGGCTTCCAAAGCAACTTCTGTAATCCTAACAGTGGTCATGAAAAGGGATCTGTAGAAAACAAGGTTGGCTATCACCGCCGTAATATGTTTGTTCCAGTTCCGGAATTTAAGGATTTAAAAGAATATAATAAGGAACTCCTCCTAAAATGTGATCAGGACATGAATAGGATGCACTACAAGGGATACGGGATGATTAAAGATTTATTCCGGGAAGATCAGCAGGAATTTTTCAAGCTACCAAAGGTTCCCTTTGAAGTATTCCTGCATGAATTCGCCAAGGCTGATAACTACGGGAAAGTAAAGTTTGATGGCAAAACCTATTCGACTGCTCCCAGCATGGCCGGACGTCAGGTCATTGTTAAAGCTGGAGCTTATAATATTGAAATACTTGATACGGATTACAATTACATCATAGGCCATAGACGGCTTTATGGCGAGGAAAAGGAGTCGATGAACTGGATTCCCTATCTTGAGCTTATGAGTAAAAGGCCGACCGCATTAAAATATACAGGGCTATATAATCAGCTACCGCAAATCCTTAAAGAATACCTGGACAAGAGCGACTATGAGGGGAAAAAGCAGGCTTTAAAGCTGTTTACCAAAATGACAGTAACTACGGGCTTTGACACAGCAATAGAAGCATTTGAAGAAGGACTAAAACTAGGTGTAAGTGATCCAGACAGTATATGGGCGATATATTGCCGCTTAACGACCGGAACTTTACCGGAACCAGAAGTATCTCTGCCTGACACAGTTCCGGAACTTAAGAAATATACACCTGACATTAAAATATATGATCAACTGATTGTTCCCGGAGGGCTACAGCTATGACTTCAGATATATTAATTAAGCAGTATTGCAAGAAACTTCGGTTTGGAAAGAATATTTACGAGAACTATTCAAAGATTAGCGCAACTGATTATGCTGATTTTCTGGCACAGCTTTTAAAGATGGAGATAGATCATCGTGAGCTTGTTAGAAAAAACAGGAATCTGAAATCTGCAGGTTTTGATGTTATCAAAACCTTTGAAAGTTATGAATTTAGGGATATTCAGATACCAAGTGCCATCAGTATTGAAGAATTAAAGACCGGAGCTTTTATTGACAAGCTTGAAAATCTGATTCTTTATGGACCGGTGGGTACAGGAAAAAGTCATATGGCTACTGCTATTGGAGTTGCAGCTTGTTCCAGAGGAAAGAAGGTAAAATTTTATCGTACAGCAGCGTTAGTTAATCTTTTAAGCGAAGCAAAGGCAAAGGGAGACTTACAACGGTTTATTAAGCAATTAAGAAAAATAGATCTATTAATTTGTGATGAATGGGGATATGTTCCCTTTGAAAAAGATGGCTCACAACTGCTGTTTCAGGTCATATCTGAATGCTATGAAAAAAGGAGCGTGATAATTACAACAAATCTGGAATTCAGTAAATGGAACGGTATTTTCTATGACGAAAAACTGACAAGTGCAATTATTGACCGGTTAGTACACCACAGCCACTTGCTGGTTTTTCAAGGGCAAAGTTACAGGCTAACCCACTCAACCATGAAATCCCAATAATGGGAAAGGGGTGCTCGGAAAATTAAGTTCCGCACTGCCCGGATTTGTACTTGCCAAAAACAACATCAAGTATGCAAAATAATTTATATTTGTATTTAGAGGAGTTTGTATGAAGGATACATTTAAAAAATTTATTTTAGCTTTAGGCATAATTTTATTATCAATACTATGTATTATGATGAGAAGTACAAATGAAGTTGCAGATAAAGTGGAGAGTTCAGCGAGAATAGGTACATGGTGGCTTCAAAGAATCAACTACTCAAGGGAAATCGAACTAAATCTAATTAAAAGAAATGTGGTTGTAGCAGTAGTTGATACTGGATTTAAAAAAAACAATGATGAATTCATTCATATTGCAAAAGGATATAATGTACTAAATAATACAGAAGACACCAACGATACTCATGGGCATGGAACAAAATGTGCCCAACTGATTGCATCAAAAGAAATTGGCATTAATCCATATGCTACGATACTCCCTGTTAAAGTACGGAAAGATTTAGTAGATAACCCCCAAGATGTGTCTAAGGGGATTGTTTGGGCTGTGGATAATGGTGCAGAAATTATAAACCTTAGTTTAGGTAAAGCACCCAAAGAAAATAACATGTATGAGGAATACCGTGAAGGCGTGGAATATGCATTAAAAAAAGGTAAACTCGTTGTTGCTGCTTCGGGGAGTGTAGGGAGCGAGATATTCTATCCAGGTGCAATTGATGATGTCATATGCGTTAGTGCACTGGATGCAAATTATAACTACAAGTTTGGTTTTAATGTGGATGAAATAGACATCTTTGTCGTTGATATAAAAGATAACTTAAGTTCAAGTTATCCTACAGCTATTGTATCAGGAGTAGCCAGCCTTATTATGGCTATAGATAATACGCTGTCAGCACAAGATGCAATGAAAGTTATTCTTGATACTGCCGATGCTATAACTATAAATAATAAGCAAGCCAAAGTAGTAAACGTTGATAGAGCTATAGGAAAAGTACTTAAAAATTAAACAACCTCAGTCTTCCAAAGGGGTAAAATACAAATCTTTTGGAATTACATTTTTAATAAATTAGCAATCTCACTATATGGATTTCCTTTCTAAAAGGGCTCGACCGTAATGACATATTTTTGTGACAACCGTTGGAAAGTAGCTATTGATTATAGTGAAACAGTTGAGACTAAAAATCATAATAATATACGGTTGAAATAAGGAGTATTCTTCAAATAAGGTTCAAACTCCTATGAGGAGTATGTTAGAGATTAGGACCCGAGAGAGACATTTTTAACATAATCGACATATGTCAGGTTCCGGGTACCGGAAACACTATATAAAGATATTCGGGCAAGACTCTGCAAGGCACCATACGACAGATAACAATGCCCTCACGTTACGGCACGTTAGGCTATGACGGGGAGCATGCGTGCCTTGGGTTGCCGGATGCATTTGCTTTGAAGCGGGAGCAGGGCAACCACACCCCTTCGCCGGGAGCGAAGCTCCGCCAAGGGGCAGGGCTCCGGGGTCCGGTTCAGTGGTGTCGTGAGTGCGAACCCGTTATATGACAGGTGATGCAGATTGTTTATTTAAGATAGCAACAAATAGATGATAAAATTCTTAGGGGAATAATAAGAGCATTGTAAGATTGTACCATATTATGGTAGAATTAGATAGAGACTGTTGCAGGTGTGGTATGCCTCCTTTTACTAAGGAGGTGAGGCTATGAGTATATATGAGTCCATGAGTGTTATGCTTATGTTCGGCATGTTGATTATAGCTTTGCTGAGTTTTCACCGAAAGAAAAACTAGCAAAAAAGAAAACCACCCTGCAGTGCCATTGCAGGGCTGGTTATTTAACTAAGCTCTCGTGAGGCAACCACATTTGTGGCGGTCTCTTTAGTATTATTATACCAAATTGAAATAATTAATCAACAAATTTTATTATAAAGTACAAACTCCTATGCGGAGTTTGATAGAATCTAAACCCAGGAGAGACAATGTTTTTGGCAAGTAGAAAATGCATAATTCGGCAAAAATTTTTACAGAACTCTGAGTTTACAAAAATGTATAAATATGGGTTGTTATTGGTGGCAAGACCATCATCTTTATAAACTCAAAGCTGTAACTGCCAGTGCAGCACCCTAATACTGCTTAAATACTAACGTCGTCGCTGTCATTATCTTCAAACGCGCTCTTAAATTCCTCATACGCAGGGTAATCCTCAAAGCTTCTATTGATATCTTCATTCAGCCTCAAGTATGGGCTCTGATATTTACTCATATCAAAATGTTGGCTCTTCTTGTATTGATAATCCAGACGGTTAACCTCAGACCTCAATTCAGCTATAACATCACATAGTTCATCAGCATACTCTCTTAAAGCCTTGACCAGCAATATTCTCTCAGAATGCTTATACAATTCAAGTTCCACATCATCATACATAGGTTCAGTATAATCCATTAGTTCCACCCTCCTTATTGGCTTTTCATTATCGAGTTCCTCAGGCGGTAACTCGTTCCCGTGAAAAGCAGCAGGTGGCTGTGATGGATCAACCGATCTATAATAGCGCTGGTCAGCCTTTCATTGTAGAAAATATTATTCCATTTGCTGAATTCCAGGTTCGTTGTTATGATGACGCTTCGCCTTTCATAGCAGTCGGCAATCACCTGAAAAAGCAGCTGTGAGCCATCGATATCAAGGGGAAGGTATCCCCATTCATCACATACGAGAAGATCGATTTTTTGAAGCTGTTTTAAAAACTTGTTCAGTTCTCCCTTTGCCTTGGCGTCGATTAAGAAGTTCACAAGCGACGCTGTACGGAAGTATTTGACTTTCTTTCCCTTGTTGCATGCATCAATGCCTGCTGCGACTGCAAGGTGAGTCTTGCCTGTCCCCACAGGGCCGTAAAGTATCAGGTTCTCAAATCTATCGATAAAATCACCGGACTTTATATTGTCTACAGATATGCTGGACGGAATCTGTATATCGTCGAAGATGTACCCCTCAAACGTCTTTATCACATCAAAGTTTGCCGATTTTATTGCCCGGTTTTTTCTCACAACCTCTCTATGTTCAATCTCCATCTCCAGCAATTTTGCCAAAAACTCCTCGTTATTTGCCGCCTGGATTTTGCCGTAGTTTTCAACTGTAGATTAGTATTTTAAATAGGGAAGAATAATCTACATTTTCTCACATTATTTAAGACGGCGTTAATTTAATCCTATGAGAATTTGAGAAATAGATTTTCAAATTAAAATATATTTTAAAATATGATAAAATTCTGCATGGAGGTATTGAACTAATGCAGAATATTTTTTTATCCGGCTCAAAGCCTGAAGCCTTTCAGGAGGCAAATGAGGACCTATTTCCAGATGCACCTATACGATGCACGTTTAAAAATTGTCGTATGCCTGTGAGAATGAAAAAACACGGTTTTTATAAAAGATACGTTATTGCATATAATTTTAGCGGTTACATATATATACGTAGATATATTTGTCCCTGCTGCGGCCGCACTGTTTCCTTCCTTCCCAGCTTTTTAGTTCCATATTTTCAATATGCTTTGCCATATATTCTGGCATTTCTAAATGGATATTTCAAAAGAAGGCAATCTCTAAGAAAATATGTTGAGTGGTTTAGAATAAAAAAAGACGGCTTCAGCCGCCGGCATTTCAGATACTATATTAACCGTATATTTTCAAATCGTAGCTTAATCCAGTTTTATTTAAATCTGACTGACCAAAGCATGGTCCAGAAAGAAGATGCAATGGACAGTCGATTGTTTGCCAAAAGTCTATTAGAAAAAATACATGCAGTGTCCCCACACTATTTATCATGGAACTTTTTCAACCTCACAGGTAAAAACATTTTGGCTCCTGTTCAAAGGATATCATAAAAGCACCAAATTGTCATAAAAATCTCAGCAACAGAGCTTACCCAGTTCCAAGAAGTGTGTTTATGTATTACCCTATTTTTGATACAAATACGTAGTAAAGAAAGGAGTAATACAACAATTATGGACGAGAAAACAAGACAGGCAATAGCGCTAAAAAGGTTTTCTATCATAAGCCCGGTGCTTAGCGGCAATGTGAAAAACAACAGGGAATACTTTCAGGAGCTATCAAAGAATCCTGTTGATATGCCATATCTTGGTACAAAACTTTATCATTACAAAACCTTTGAAAGCTGGCTTTATGATTACTACAGATATGGACTTGACGGGTTGACACCTGGGTTTAGAAACGACAGGGGAAAAAGCAGGAAGATATCAATAGAACTGGGAGACAAAATTAAAGAGTATCGTACAAACAATCCTAAAATGCCAGTTACGATATTATATGACAGGCTAATATCAGAGAGGATCATCAATCCTTTAGAATTGTCAAGATCCAGTGTATACCGATATGTAGCAGATATGGTTCTTCCATCTGGTGGAGAAGGGTCCGGAGAAAGCCTTAGATTTTCTTATCAGTATCCGGGAGAAATGTGGCAAGGGGATGTGATGTATGGGCCTTATATACAGGCGGGTAAAAAGAAGCAGCAGACATATCTTCACGCATTTATCGATGATGCCACAAGAATGATTATGTATTCAAAATTCTTTTATGAGCAGAACTTTGAAACATTACGCATCTGCCTTAAGGAAGCTATGTTAAAAAACGGAATACCACATCTTATCTATACAGATAACGGGAAAATATATCGCAGTCAGCAGCTGGAATATATATGTGCCTCGATGGGCTGTACGCTTCTACATTCGCAACCCTATGTTCCAAAGGGTCGTGGAAAAATTGAACGATATTTTAATACAGTCCGTATGAGGTTTCTCAGCAATCTGACCCCTAAAGACCTTAATAGTCTTGAGTCACTAAATGAAGCGTATGAGAAATGGCTCGACAGTGACTATCAGAAAAAAGAACACTCAGCTTTAAACGGTAAGACACCCCATCAGAGCTTTATTGATAACATTGACAGAGTAAAGCTGGTAACTGATAGAAATCAGTTTAATGAGAACTTCCTGTTGAGAATTAGCCGAAAGGTCTGTCATGATGCAACTATACAGGTGGAGAATATTTTGTTTGAAACAGATCCATGCCTTGCTGGAAAACGTCTTGAGGTTCGTTATGAGCCTGAGTGGCTTTCGGATCAAACAAAGAATCTGCAGCTGTATGAGGACGGGAAACGCATTGGGGAAGCAAAACGAATACGGTTCTTTGATAATGCACATGTGCAGCGCCGGTTTCCTGGGAATCGGAAGAAAGCTGCTGAAGAAACAAAAGCTGTATTGAGTTCACCAGAGAGTAATTTTGTTACCCTTAAAAATACAATTTCATTTAAAGATTTAGTTCAAGGAGGAAGCGAAAATGTTTAAGCAGTTCTATGGACTTACTTTCAATCCATTTGACAAAGAAATTGAAATAGATAAGCTGTTTAAGAGCAGTGATTTAAACGAGCTGGAACAACGGCTAAGATATATGCTGGACAATAGAGGAATTGGTCTTATTGTTGGTGAGCCGGGTACCGGAAAATCCACCTGTTTAAGGAGGTTTGCCGAAAATGCCAACAAATCACTTTACAGGGTATGTTATCTTCCACTTACAACTTTGACCGTAAAGGATTTTTATCAGGGTCTTTGCACTATGCTAGGAACTACAAAGAGATACAGGAAAGTAGATATGTTTTTTGAGATACAATCGGCCATAAATTCACTTTATTACGAACAAAGAATTACACCGGTATTTATTGTGGATGAAATACATATGGCTTCTACTGCAATACTTGATGATTTAAGAATACTGTTTAATTTTAAGATGGATTCTGCCAATCCCTTTGTTTTAATACTTTCGGGACAACCTCAAATACGAAACAAGCTGATGTTAACAAGCAGCTATCCATTAAAGCAACGAATTATTATGAGATATTCAATGCAAGGACTTACTCAAGAAGAATGCAGAGATTATTTAAGCAGCAGGATGAAGCTTGCAGGGTGCTCCAGAGAAGTATTTACCCCTGAAGCAACTCTAGCCATTTACAATATATCTGGAGGAGCTCCAAGGGTAATCAATAATATTGCCACCGCAGCACTCATGTATTCAGCCGCGAAAAGAGCCGATTCCGTGGACGAAGAGGCTGTTTTCCAAGCAAACATTGAGCTTGGGGCCTAAAAAGCTAAAGCACTTTGAGTAGCAAATATTCAAGGTGCTTTATTTATATCATATTTTTACAAGGCTTGCAATGGCTAGAGAATTACATGCTTAAAGATGTTCCTAGTACAATTTGAGAATGTTCCTAATTTAATTTTACATGCCTATTTTAATTTGATAAAAACGGATCATTACTTCCAGTTACAATGTGAAAAAAACTTCCTAGTTTAATTTGAAAATTGACAATATGCGCAGGGCTCGACTTCCCTTTATACCTCTGTAACCAGAGACCTTTTTGACGATGCGGCAGAATTCACTTAATGTTACGGTCTGCATTTTTGCTCGCCCTGCTGTTTAGGCAGGTACTTTATCCTCCCGCTCAGCACCCCACATTACTGTGACGCACCGGGATTAGCTAACGGGCTTCCTGGCAATTACCCGTGCCAGACTTGCACTGGCAAGTGTGGTCCAGCTTCGCTGGACGCACAGCATGAAAAAGGAGCAACCTTTCGGTTGCTCCTGAATTGGATATGTACTTGTATTACCAAAGGCCATTTCTTATTCGCTGATCCATAAGGATAGCATAAACGTACGACGGTCCTTGACAAACTCTTTGAATAATAGAAACGTTTTTAAGAGGCACATATGCAAGTGCCTTTTCAAAACTTGATTTTGGAATATTCCAGTTAGTCGTGCTTGGCACAATAGCCTCGCCTTTAACTGTGAAAGTGAATTCTTGACCCTGCTTTTGCCGGAATATTTCGCCTTCAAGAGCTATTATTCTTCTCCATATACTGTCAATATCAAATGCTTGCCTGTCCAAATTGCTTACCCTCCCAATATTTGATTTGATGTTTTCAATACGAAGTCGGATAATATTTCCGGGAAGTGCCTCAAACAGATCGGGGTAATGACCGACTCTTGCACGTATTTGATTATAATCTGCTTTGTCACCGCTTCTTTGAAAATACAAACTTTGTTCAAAGATGGCATCAGCTAGGTCAGAAGCATGCATCTGATTGTCTGGCGCTTCCTTTAGAACAATACACATTGCATCGTGGAGGGTATATGGAGACGCCTTTGTCGGTTCTTGGTAGATGTCAGGGTTGCTTTGGATGGTTTCTGCTCTCGTAATGATATAAGCGGGCAAGTTGTCTTTCAACAATACAGCCTGCCCGTATTCATCGACAATTTCAAAAACACCTTCTGGCGATTTTTTTATATTCTCAAACGGTATCAACGTTTTTAAGGGTATTTCCAATTTAGCCCACCTCCTAAAACAAATGTATCAGGAGATAAACAAAAAGTCAATAGTTGTTCAAACAAAAGTTGATTTGTTTGAGAATATTCCGCTGCGAACTAGTGTATGCCATACAATTTTAAATACCATTAGGAATAATGTCGTCAATTGTAATGGATTTTTTGGGCTTTTCAATGCCATGCCATTGCTTATGGCAAGCCCAAAGATCAAAGAATAAACCGATGGGCATAAGCCAGAATTCCTCTGCGCTCATGCCCATCTGCACTGTGCCGTAATAATAAAGTCGGGTAAAGACCTCATCGTCTGTTACCCGACTTCCGCGTTTTTTGAGGATTCTTCCTCGCTTTCAATATTACGCTTCGTGCCTTTGAACATCGCCTCAGTGATGGCGCTCTTATATGTTGCGAGTTCCAGCGGTGAGGTCAGAAGCTCCACATCCTCTTCAGTGAGAATTTCTTTAGGATTATCCTTGTTCTTTAAGTTGTGAACGAGAATAGACTGGTTTGCCAGCAGCGTTATAAGCCACACGATCTCGTCCAGAGCCATTTCGAAGTTTTCAGATTTCAGCAGCTTATCGCCCAGGTTCTCTAAGCCCCCGTATCGGCGAGCGATCTCCTTCGTGGCTCGGGTGGTAAGTATTAGCTCAAACTCCGTGCCACCAATATTGATAACAGCGCTTCTTTCATTATCCATCTTTCAACCCTCCTACGGCTCCGGCGTGTAGACCGGTTCATATACCTGCGAGAACCAGCCCGTAATAGTAGAAGAAGATACACCGGGATCACCTTCGGTGACCTCCGCTTTCCATGGGTGCTTTCCCATGCCGTCCAGTTTATTCCGACGCATGACCGTTCCCTCAATGGTAGGCGTAGAGAAGGTGATGGAATCAGCCTTTGTCTGCAGGTTAGTGGCTGGGAGTCCAAACACCACACGATAAAGCCAAAAATATCGGTATGTGCCGTTTGCCTTTTGTGCACGAAAGCCCACTGCAACAGGTGTCCCGGAGTTCTCGCTGGCCGAAATCAGAACACCGTTGTCATCCGTGATTGCACCAGTCAGATCCGCTGCAACAGTGGGGCCTATGTCATCGATGCCAAGGGTAAGCGTACCGCTGTTGAACTCCTTCACTACCTCAGCAGCACCGTCATCTGCATATAGTATCGCCTCCAGCAACTCCACCGAAAGCTCGGCAGTAATAGCTTTGGCGAGTACAACAGGCGTTCCGTAGGTTTCTTCGCCGTTGACATCCTCGGTTATCTTTGAATAGTACAGTCTGTCAAGACCGATGGTTGCCATATTTTATTCCTCCAATCCATAGTTTTTCGCCACATCGATGGCGTAATGATGGTAGCCGGTATCGTCCTCGTGTCCGATATACCGACGCTCTGTTACTATGAAATCTGCTCTCAACAAGGCCGTAATGATTTGCTTTTTACGCAGCTGGTAATTAGCCTTTGAAAACAGTGATATCCGCGCTTCCTGCACCTCAAAGCCAGGACGGTTATCTGCATGGACTACGAAAATATCCGAAAGCGGGAGAATGACTACATACTCATCCGGTGCCATGCCTGAAAAAATGCCGGTCTCCACAGGAAGTGGCACGGCGGATATAAGGGTATTTAGTTCCGATAAAATGCTCATAGTTTGCCGATTTCCTCCTCCAGCTTGGCGATCATGGCTTCGGTGCAGGGTTTACGGGACGCTGTCCGTGCAGGCCTGAGAAATGGCTTAGCGGGCTGGCCGTGTTTACCGTATTCGATGATGTTGGCGATCTTGGCGTTGCTCTCTCCATCTGAACGCGGCTCAGCGAAGCCGACCTTCACATTAAAGTTGCCATCCCTGTCCTGCTTGGCTTCCGATAGCCCCAGGGAGGAGAGCAGCTCACCTGTTGTTCTTGATGGGTGTTTAGTTCCCTTGCCAATGGCTGTTCGAAGATTACCTTTGACCTTCTCCAACACAACCTTACCGCCGACCTCAAGCACCCGTGGAGCGATAACGTCGATCTGGTCACCAAGCCGGGATATACGCAGAAGGAATTCATCAGGCATCTTTACACTAACTTTAGCCATATATCTCACCTCACTGATGGCTCTAGCCGTTCAGCCAGAACCTCGATATACATACCGCGCCCTCGCACATCCTCCGCACTGAGTATACGATACCGACCTTCAGCACAGGTGATAATCATTCCGGCAGTAACCTCTAGGTTAGGTATCTTCCTGAACCGGAATAGGGAGGACGCTGTAGAGAACACCGCCATGTTCCTCCATCGCTCGCTGCCGTGGCGATCCTCCTTGTACGCCCGAACAGATGCGAGGATGGTATCGTCGACAGCTGCGAAGCCTTCCTCATCCTTGGCAGGCACTGTGCTAATAATATCAATGAATGTGTTCATCTTTCCAAAGCTCACATTAAACACCCCACTCCCGGTCGAGCCTCAATAACAAATTCACCGTATTCCATACCTGTTGTCCCGCCTGAACGTTGTCCGCATAGAAGCCTGCTGTCGA
>Ga0208695_1000489_pt1 | contig 42786 bp, 32 predicted proteins | sample AD_UKC111_MetaG_FD_184449 | JGI IMG/M metagenome (GOLD analysis project Ga0208695, IMG submission 184449) | Active sludge microbial communities of municipal wastewater-treating anaerobic digesters from Hong Kong - AD_UKC111_MetaG (SPAdes)... | ecosystem: Engineered > Bioreactor > Anaerobic >... | reverse complement strand
TTACTCACCCTTACGCCGGTCGCCATCACCCGTTGCCGGGTATGCTGCCCCTCGACTTGCATGTGTTAAGCCTGCCGCTAGCGTTCATCCTGAGCCAGGATCAAACTCTTCATTGTAAAAATAAATTGTTTCTTTAGCTTATCCTGACTTCGAATTGTTGACGAGGTTTAAAAAACCTCTACCTTTGCTACTCATTAAATGCTATCAAAGAACTTTCTATTCAGCGTTCCAATTTCTTCGAAACGGGCTGCAAAGATATGCGACTTTTTTAATCTAACAAAATTATTCCTCTAAAATTTATAAAAAATCGATTCTGACTTTTCTCCGAAATTAAATTATTTTTGCAATAAGTATGAATATCTATCTACAAATATTTTCAACTTTTTCGAAAATAGGTGCTTTTACTATTGGAGGAGGTTACGCCATGCTGCCTCTCATACAAAGAGAAGTAGTCACAAACAAGAAATGGCTGAGTGAAGAAGATTTTCTAGATGTGCTGGCCATTTCACAATCTACACCCGGAGTGTTTGTCATAAATATTTCAGTATTTATCGGACTGCGTATCAAAGGTATAAAAGGAAGCATCGTTGCTGCTCTTGGTAGTTCGCTGCCATCATTTGTGATAATTTTACTTATTGCAATGTTCTTTAATTCATTTAAGGACAACGAGGTTGTGGAAAAAATTTTTAAAGGCATACGTCCTGCAGTTGTCGCTCTTATAGCTGTACCTCTGATTGAAATGTCAAAAAACATGAATCTTAACAGATACACTGTGTTTATTCCTTTTATAACAGTTATACTGATAGTTTTCTTTCAGATATCTCCTATATATATATTAATTGCTGGAGCAATATTTGGAATTTTTTATCCTTATCTTTTTAAGAAATGATTTATTTACAGCTATTTATAACTTTTTTTAAAATCGGCCTTTTTACCTTTGGTGGCGGGTATGCCATGATATCTCTGATTCAGAATGAGGTAGTTGTAAATCATCACTGGGTGGATGCAGCCTCTTTTACCGATATGATAGCGATATCACAGATGACTCCCGGACCAATAGGCATAAACAGTGCAACATACGTCGGATACGCTGTGACAGGCAATGCTTTTGGGTCTGCTATTGCAACCATCGCAGTATCTCTTCCATCTTTTATTATTATTATCACAATTGCCCATTTCTATGTTCAATTCAAAAAAAATGTCTTATTTAAATCTGCAATGAATGGCATTAAACCGGTAGTTCTCGGATTAATCGGGGCAGCTGCGATTCTTTTGGTCACAAAGGAAACTTTTATAGACTGGAAAAGTTGGATTATTTTTGGTATTGCATTTGCTTTGACACAGTGGGGCAAGTTTAATCCAATTTATGTTATAATATTAGCGGGACTTTCAGGTTATTTAATTTACTAAAATATATTTAAAATAAAGTAAAAGTAAGAGATGAAAAAGTTATTAATTACAATTATTGTCCTAACATCGACATTTTTCACGTCATGGGGACAGGAGCCTAAATATACTCCTCTTTACTATCACAGATGTTCTCTATTTGAATCGCTTCCAATTAAAAAATCTGATATTATCTTTCTTGGTAATAGTATTACTCATTATTGTGAATGGGCTGAATTATTCGATAACCCTCATGTTAAGAACAGAGGCATAAGCGGTGATATTGTTCAAGGTGTTTATGACAGACTTGATCCGATAATTAAGGGGCAGCCAAAAAAAATTTTTATAATGATTGGCGTCAATAATTTGTCAAGAGATTATACTGTAGATTCAACATATATGGGACTTGTCAAAATTGTAGACAAGCTTTCAAAAGAGTGTCCTTATACCAAGCTCTATATACAAAGCGCATTGCCTGTAAACAGTACTTTTACCAATTATCCTAAACACCGAACAAGAGGTAATGAGATAAAGGAGTACAACGCAATGATTGAAAAGATGTGTCAGGAGAAGGGCATTACATTTGTTAATCTGTACCCTCTTTTTAAGTGTGAGGATAGTGATGAGTTAAATCCTAAGTTTACTAAGGATGGGCTTCATATTAATGGTGATGGTTATTTGGTTTGGAGGGATGCTATTAGAAAATATGTTAAATAAAGCAAGCTTGACTAAAATAGGGATTGCCTCGCTTTCAGCTCGGCGATCCCTATTTTAGGGGAACCTTCAAAGAAAAAACCAACCGTCAGGTGAGATCTGTTACACCTGACGGAGGTTTTTTTATTGCCCTTCTGTTCAAGCAAGCTTGACTGAAATAGGGATTGCCTCGCTTTCAGCTCGGCGATCCCTATTTTAGGGGAACCTTCAAAGAAAAAACCAACCGTCAGGTGAGATCTGTTACACCTGACGGAGGTTTTTTTATTGCCCTTCTGTTCAAGCAAGCTTGACTGAAATAGGGATTGCCTCGCTTTCAGCTCGGCGATCCCTATTTTAGGGGAACCTTCAAAGAAAAAACCAACCGTCAGGTGAGATCTGTTACACCTGACGGAGGTTTTTTTATTGCCCTTCTGTTCAAGCAAGCTTGACTGAAGGGCAATAAAAAAACCGTCGCTTTACGCGCCGGTTTTTTCTTTGGGTGGAAGATGGGATTCGAACCCACGACCCCTAGTGCCACAAACTAGTGCTCTAACCAGCTGAGCTACAACCACCATTTAACCCGTAATTTGTACGGGCTGCAAAGTTAGCTAAAAAAATTAAATATAGTATTAATAGTCTAAAAATAGTGCCGGTTTCAGATCTTAAGCAAAATGTATCAAATCGACACAATAGATTATTCAAATATTTCTTACTTTTGCCAAGCTTAATTGTTTATATAATAAATTTATGACATATGGCTCGCGAAATTAAATTCTCTCTGTTATACAGAGACATGTGGCAATCATCAGGCAAATATGTCCCGATGGTGCACCAGCTAAAACAGATTGCTCCTGTCATCATCGAAATGGGTTGCTTCGACCGGGTCGAGACAAATGGTGGTGCTTTTGAACAAGTTAATCTTCTTTTTGGTGAAAATCCCAATAAAGCTGTAAGAGAATGGACAGCTCCATTTAATAAGGCAGGAATACAGACTCATATGCTCGAACGCGGCCTCAACGCACTTCGCATGAATCCCGTTCCTGCTGATGTTCGTGAACTCATGTACAAAGTCAAGGCTAAACAAGGCACTAATATATCCCGTTCTTTCTGTGGATTAAATGATCCGAGAAACTTGGAACTGTCTGTAAAATATGCAAAAAGTGGAGGAATGATATCTCAGGTTGCTTTAAGTATTACTCATTCTCCTGTTCATACTGTTGAATATTATATGGCTTTGGTTGACAAAGTTGTAGAGTTCGGTGCTGATGAAATTTGCCTGAAAGATATGGCCGGCATTGGTCGTCCGGTGTTTCTCGGAAGATTGACCAAGGCTATTAAGGATAAATATCCAAAAATGATAGTCCAGTATCATGGCCATAGCGGTCCAGGTTTTTCTGTTGCCTCAATGCTCGAAGTTGCACGCGCAGGAGCAGATTATATTGATGTAGCCATGGAACCTCTGTCCTGGGGTATGGTTCATCCTGATGTCATAACAATTCAGGCAATGCTCAAAGATGCCGGATTCCTGGTCAAAGATATCAACATGGATGCCTATATGGAGGCAAGAAGCCTTACTCAGTCATTCATCGACGATTATCTGGGATATTTTATTGACCCGGGTAATAAAGCCAGTACATCATTGCTGGTTGGTTGCGGCCTTCCTGGTGGAATGATGGGGTCTATGATGGCAGACCTTAAAGGCTTCCAAGGCGCAATTAATGCCTCACTTAGAAATCAAGGCAAAAAGGAACTTAAACTCGACGAACTTGTGGTTATGCTTTTCCAGGAGGTCGAATATGTATGGCCGCGTTTGGGTTACCCTCCTCTCGTGACTCCGTTTAGTCAGTATGTTAAGAATACCGCACTGATGAATCTTATGCATATTCTCAAAGGTGAACCAAGATGGTCAACAATAGACAAGGATACATGGAACATGATTCTTGGCAAAACCGGCAAATTGCCCGGCGAACTTGCTCCTGAGATCAAACAGCTTGCAAAGGAAAGAGGAATGGAATTTTATGATGGCAATCCACAGGATGCATTTCCAAACGAACTTGATCGATTCAGAAAAGAGATGAAGGAAAATAATTGGGATTTTGGTGAAGATGATGAAGAGCTATTTGAATTTGCAATGCACGAAAGGCAGTATAGAGATTACAAGAGCGGAGTTGCAAAGCAGCGTTTCAACGCAGAACTCGAAGCAGCCAGGGCAAAAGCTAATGCTCCAATCGTCGTTACCCGGCCTGTTGTAGAAATGCCTAAAGTGGATGTCGAGAAAATTCTTGCTGCTTATCCGAATGCAAAACCTGTTCAATCAACTGTAAAGGGTCAACTTATATGGCAATACGACATAATTGACAAGTCATCAGCTCCGAATATAGGTGAAGAGGTTAAGACCAGTAAGCCAATGTGCTTCGTTCAAGCCTTTTACGGATTGGAAGCAATTAAACCGGCCTTTGACGGCAAAATAGTTGCAATATGCGCAAAACATGGTGAGACTGTACAGAAAGGGGAAATAATTGCTTTTGTAGAATAACTAAAATTGCTTACCCAATTTTAAAAAAGGAAAAATTTTAAAATTTTTCCTTTTTTAATGCAGCGAAAATACATTAAAATGCATCTATAAAATGATTGGTAAATAAAGTAACTATATGTTGAACATTATGCTTTAGAGCCCATCAGAGGTGAGGTAAGTGGATTGAAGACATTTAAGGTGTTTGTGATCTATAGTTTGGGTAGCAGCAAATTAAGGTGAACGAAAATCTAAATATGTGGGATATTCAGCTAACCTGCATCAATGAAGGGAAGTTCCTTTTTCTAATTCTAACAGTTTGATGTTCGACAAATTGCAGTGACCTAGGAGGGATTCAAACCCCCGACCTTCAGAACCGGAATCTGACGTTCTATTCAACTGAACTACTAGGCCTTGTATTGAGCAGCAAAGGTACTAATTTTAATATTCATTAAAAAATGTATCTTTGCTGCTTAATAATTTATGTATAATGAAAGCAATCGTTTTCCCCGGACAAGGGGCTCAATTCAGTGGCATGGGAAAAGAGCTTTATAATTCATATCCCGAAGCCAGAGAACTTTTTGAAAAAGCCAATGAGATTCTTGGATTCCGAATAACTGATATAATGTTCGAAGGAAGTGATGAAGAGCTCAAACAGACAAAAGTTACTCAACCTGCCGTTTTTATTCACTCTGTAATACTATCAATATGTCATAAGGATTTGGTGCCTCAAATGGTGGCCGGTCACTCTCTAGGAGAATTTTCTGCTTTAGTTGCTGCTAAGGCTCTTTTTTTTGAAGACGGTTTGAAACTCGTTGCTGCAAGAGCATCTGCCATGCAAAAAGCTTGTGAACTGGAACCATCTACCATGGCTGCAATTCTTGGCCTCGATGATGAAATCGTTGAACAGGTGTGCTCTTCTATCCAGGGAATTGTCGTACCTGCAAATTATAACACCAAAGGTCAGCTAGTAATATCCGGTTCAGTAGATGCAGTCGCCAAAGCTTGCGAAGCCCTTAAGGCTGCGGGGGCAAAGAGAGCACTGCCCTTGGCGGTTGGTGGAGCTTTTCACTCACCTCTTATGGAACCGGCAAGACAAGAACTTGCAGAAGCCATAGCTTCAACAAATTTCAACAAACCTGTATGTTCAATTTATCAGAATGTTGATGCCAAACCTCATACTTGCCCCGAAGAAATCAAGGAAAATCTTATTCGTCAGTTGACTTCTCCCGTAAGATGGAGGCAAAGCATCGAAAATATGTGGGCAGATGGTGCAAGAGATTTTATTGAACTTGGACCTGGGAATGTACTCCAAAATATGATTAAAAAGATACTCCCAGAGTGTACAACAGGCGGTTATCAATAGCAAATTAACGTATTACAAATTTATAGAGTAAGGACACATCTTCTCTTTTAGAAAGATCGGGATTGTGTTCTGAAATATAATTTTCAATTTCAGGATATTTTTTTGGATAAAATTTCTTAAGTGTTGGTTTGTTAACAGGGAAAAGTTTCCCGTCTTTAACCAAAAAAACCTGTTCCTTGTAGTTAAACGGAACTGAACCAGACCATAGACCTTTTTCTATTTGATAGTAAAAATTATCTTCAGTTGAAACAATATTGTTCATCGAGGCTATATCATTTGTGATTCCGAAAACTCCCTCCTGAACTTTCCTTCCAAAGGTGATTTGTCTTACTATGCCAAGACTTGTCTCTCCGTCAGTATCCAATATCTGTACATAATTGTTTTTAATTTTCAAAAAAAGGTAACCTCCGGCACTAAGAGATACAACCATATCTTCTGCCGCGACAGTGACTGTATCGCCCTTTTCATCAATCATCCTTAAAGTTTTGGAACAATTGTCAATATTGAAAATACCTGAATAGCTGCTACGATCTTTAAGCATAATGATACCCTTTGAAAATGAAGGTATCGCGTACCTGTTTTTTTTGAATAATTCGCTGTCGGAAATTTTTCCGTTTTGAGCTTTCAAGATACCATCCTGGGCAAAACCGATGCCAACCGATAAACTTAGCGAAATTGCTATGGAACAGGCGATTGCAACTATTGTTTTTAAATTCCTTTCATTTTTCATATAGGACCGACCTTTATAGTTTATAGTGGCATGAATTTAGTAAAATAAACTTTATTTTATAAAATAAATGACTAATTTTGCAATGTAGATAAAATGCTAAAACCTATCCCATTCATAAAGGAGTTTGAGACAGAAACAGAGTCCTTTCCGGCAAAGTCCTTCAGTGGTGACTTTGCCGCGGTGATATTTTTAAAGATTTAAATATCGGTCAGTAATACAATTGTGTTACCGGCCTTTTTAATTTTATATATTATTCTGCTCTAATACACAAAAACAATCAATATAAATCTATAATAAAAAAGCCATGGCAAAGGAAAAAAAATTTATTACCTGTGATGGTAACTACGCCGCAGCACATGTTGCCTATCTTTTCAGCGAACTTGCAGCAATTTACCCTATTACTCCATCTTCTCCGATGGCAGAGTATGTCGACGAGTGGAGCGCCTTCGGAAAGACAAATCTTTTTGGAGAAAAGGTGAAAGTTGTTGAGATGCAGAGTGAGGGAGGTGCAGCAGGTGCGTTACACGGAGCACTCCAGGCAGGTGTACTGGCTACTACATTTACAGCTTCTCAAGGTCTTTTATTGATGATTCCGAACATGTATAAAATTGCTGCAGAAATGCTTCCGACAGTTTTTCATGTATCGGCAAGAACATTGGCGACACAAGCTCTGTCAATTTTTGGAGATCATTCAGATGTAATGGCTGCAAGACAGACAGGTTTTGCGATGATAGCATCAAGCAGTGTTCAGGAGATTATGGATCTTGGCGCTGTTGCACATCTCTCTACTCTAAAGTCGAGAATACCTTTTGTGCATTTCTTTGACGGTTTCAGAACTTCACATGAAATCCAGAAAATTGAAATGCTCGACCAAGAGGCAATAAAGTCAATGATAAGTGAAAAATCTCTGATAGCTTTTAGAAACAAAGCTCTCAATCCTGTTAAACCTGTAACAAGAGGTACCGCACAAAATCCTGATGTTTTCTTCCAGGCAAGAGAAGCGTGTAACCCATTTTATGATGCTGTCCCTGACATCGTTGCCAGATATATGGGCGAAATTAGCGAGTTGACCGGAAGACATTATTTGCCTTTTGACTATTATGGAGATCCTGAAGCTGAAAATATTATAATAGCAATGGGGTCCGTTTGTGAAACCATAAAAGAATCAGTTGATTATCTGACTGAAAAAGGAGAAAAGGTCGGTCTTCTCACAGTTCGTCTTTACAGGCCATTCTCTGCTAAATATTTCTTCCGTGCTTTACCTAAGAGTGTTAAAAAGATAGCCGTACTCGACAGAACTAAAGAACCAGGTTCGACAGGAGAACCTCTCTACCTCGACATCAAATCTGTGATTGCTGACCAAGGTGTCAAAATGCCTTTAATTATTGGCGGTCGTTATGGACTCTCTTCTAAAGATACAAGTCCTGCTCAAATACTTTCTGTTTTTGAAAATCTAAAACTCAAAGAACCTAAAAACGGCTTTACAATAGGTATTGTAGACGATATCAGCTTCAAATCTTTACCTGTCAAGGAGGAAATCAGTCTTGCAAAATCTGGTGTAAAGGAGTGCAAATTTTATGGTCTTGGTTCAGATGGTACTGTCGGAGCTAATAAAAATACAATAAAAATCATTGGTGAAACAACTCCAAAGTATGTTCAGGCATATTTTGATTATGACTCAAAAAAATCTGGAGGGTATACCTGTTCACACTTAAGATTTGGTGATTCTCCGATTCAATCGCCTTATCTTGTTTCAACTCCTGATTTTGTTGCCTGTCATGTTACTTCTTATCTTCACAAATATGATATTCTAAAGGGCATCAAGAAAGGAGGCACTCTTCTTCTAAATACTTTGTGGTCTGTAGAAGAAACTAAGGAAAAGCTTCCTGATTATATTAAAGCCACAATAGCTAAGAAAGATCTGAAACTTTACATTATAAATGCTACAAATATTGCCGAAGAAATAGGTTTGGGCAATAGAACAAATACAATTCTTCAATCAGCATTCTTCAAGATTGCAAACATAATTCCTTATGATCAGGCAGTTAAGGAGATGAAAAAGGCTGCTGAAAAATCATATGGAAGAAAGGGTGAGGCAATTTTGAAAATGAATTACGATGCTATTGATAGAGGAGCAGAATATGTTCAGGTAGATATTCCTTGTGAGTGGAAGAATCTTACCGCCAAATTCCGTCCTTCGAACTATGACAGGCTTGCACCTGACTGGGTAAGAAATGTTGCAGACCCTGTAAATGCACAAAATGGCAATGATCTTCCTGTAAGTGCATTCCTCCATTTGGAAGATGGTACTATTCCTGCCGGAACTGCTGCATATGAAAAAAGAGGCATTGCTGTCAATGTGCCGGAATGGCAAAGTGAAAACTGTATACAGTGTAACCAGTGTGCCTATGTTTGTCCTCATGCTGCAATACGACCATTTTTGATGAGTGAGGAGGAACAGGCTAATGCTCCAAAAAGTATTAAGAAAATTACCGGTAATGGTCCATTTAAAGCATACAGTTTTACAGTACAAGTGTCTGTGATGGATTGTACAGGCTGCGGAAACTGCGTTGACATATGTCCTGCAAAAAATCAAGCCATAATAATGAAACCTCTTGAAACACAGCTTCATGAACAGAGCAACTTTGACTACCTTAATTCAGTTGTCGGATATAAGGACACAGTCCAGCCAAAGACACAGAATGTCAAGAATCTTATGTTTTCTCAACCATTATTCGAATTTTCCGGAGCTTGTGCCGGTTGTGGAGAAACTCCTTATCTGAAGACTATCTCCCAGCTTTTTGGTGACAGGATGATGGTTGCAAATGCAACAGGTTGTTCATCAATATACAGTGGCTCTTTCCCTTCTTCACCATACACCACAAACAAAGATGGATATGGTCCATCATGGGCAAATTCTTTGTTTGAAGATAATGCTGAATTTGGATTCGGAATGAGACTTGGTTCAGAAAGAGTTCGCGACAGGATTGCAAAACTTATGGCAGATGGACTTGAATGTGATAAATGTTCCGCCGAAATAAAAATGTTATTTGGTGAATGGCTTTCCAAACGAAATGATCCTGCAGCTACAAGAGAGATTGCCGATAAGTTGATACCTTTGATTACTTCTTGTAATTGTGATATTTGCAAGGAACTGACCACATTGAAAGATTTTCTGGTTGTTCGCTCTCAATGGATTGTTGGAGGTGACGGATGGGCATATGATATTGGATACGGCGGACTGGATCATGTTCTTGCATCTGGTGAAAACGTTAATGTTATAGTACTTGATACTGAGGTTTATTCCAATACCGGCGGTCAGTCTTCAAAATCTACTCCGGCAGGTGCCGTTGCAAAATTCGCAACCTCCGGGAAGAAGATTCGTAAAAAAGACCTTGGAATGATGGCTATAAGCTATGGATACGTATATGTCGCACAGGTTGCTATGGGGGCTAACAACAATCAATTGCTCAAGGCCCTCAAAGAGGCAGAAGAATATAATGGGCCTTCTCTTATAATTGCATATTCTCCATGTATCAACCATGGATTGAAGAATGGAATGGGCGCATCGCAAAGAGAGGAAAAGCTTGCAGTTGAATGTGGTTACTGGCATCTTTACAGATATAATCCTGCTCTCGAAGCAGAGGGTAAAAATCCTTTCACTCTCGACAGCAAGGAACCTGACTGGACTAAATTCCAAGATTTTATTAAAGGAGAGGTTCGCTACAGTTCGCTTGTAAAAACATTTCCACAAGAAGCCACCGAGCTCTTTAAACTTACCGAAGAGTATGCTAAATTGAGATATAATTCATATAAGAGATTGGCAGGTCTATAGAAGGATCTTGTTTTAAATGAAAAGAGAGGGTCTTTTTACGATCCTCTCTTTTTTTAAAACAATATTATTTTTTTCTCCTCTTCAGGTATATCCCCACACTCAAGAATTACATCCTTTATTTTCGACTTTCTTGCCCTTACGCTTGAATAAGGTATAGAGAGGATAATTGAAATATCTTTATTTGTAAGGCCACTCTTCACCAGAACCAGCATTAAAACGTCAATTGGAGAACAAATTGAACTTAAATAACGAGTATAAGGATAAGAAGATACGAATCTATTGCTATTTACAATCTGCGAATATTGATCCTTCATTTCGTCCTTTGTCCTTTTTACAAATTTGTGAAGATTCTCGGAAATGGTCTGATTGTATCTCCTAGATCTTTCAGCTTCGTTAAAAACATCTTCGATAAAATCAGGCATGGATGAAGCATTAGCTTTGCTGATTTCACTCACCAACCATTCTTTTTCTTCAAGATCAGCAAAAGAGACATTTGATTTCCTTAAATAATAATTTTTTAAAACATTATATGTCAACGCAATGAAAAGAAGGACAACTGCCAATATCAGATATAACTGATGATTCTCTGCTTTATCAAGCTTGGCAGTAAGTTTTGCCACTTCATTTTTATTATCTATTTCAAGAAGTTTTTCACGTGTTCTGACTGTCGAATATTTTAAAAGATTGTCGTATGCCTCCTTGTAGTAATTACATGCTGCTTGATAATCTCCATGTTTTTGAAGAAATGAGGCATAGCGTGCAGGGTATGTATAACTTATATTTGCAACAGTATCTTTTGACAGTTTTAGAGTAGCAAGAAAATATGCAATTGCACTGTCCCTTATACCTATATTGTCATAATAAATAGCGAGTCTATAATTTAAACTGGCTAAATCAACATCTTTAAGATCATACTGCTTTGCAAGGTTTAGCATTCTTTTGAGATAAGTAGTAGCCATCTCCGACTCTTTCATACTTATATAAAAGATATACATAGCATTACAAAATTCATATTCCATAGTAGGTGATGCATTTTGCTCAAGTTCAATTAAAGATAAGTTCTGAAATGCTTTGGAAATATTACCAGTTGAAAGATACAGTCTTAACAGTTTTGTCTTAAGTCTTACTGTTCCCACTGAGTCATTTAACTCAGAAGCAACTTTTATAGCTTTGTTTAAATAGACTTCCGTAAGGGGAAAAGCTCTTTGAGCTCTCAAAATTTTACTTTTGTACTCATAACACTTTAAAAGAATATATGGATCTTCAAGACTATATGCCTGATAAACAGAATCAGCCTTAAGCAGATAATCATAAGCAATAGAATCTTTTGAACCTCCCATTGAAATTAAAATACCGTTGTACAGCAGTGCTCTACAATAATTTCTCCCATCTTTTCTATGAGTCTGATACCATGAAAGAGATTTACCTATATCCTCAATCTCATTTTGTCTGAATCCCATTACGGCCCTCTCTTTAGCCATACTTCTTAGTAAATAATAATAAGCTTCAGTCTCTCCCTCCAAAGAAAATTTATCAAGCTGGTTAAGGCTATCTAATAGAGCTTCAGGATTTTGAATAACTAAATGCTCCCAAGATTGCATGCGAGAATGTAACCTGGCATTTTCATTCTTAATTCCGTCACATGAAATTACAAAAAACAGTAATAGCAATAAGAGTCTTCTTCGCATATAAATAACCTAAAACTGCACTAAAGATACTACTCAAAATTCAAAAAAAACACTATTTACGAGATTTCAAAACTTGAATCACATAATCAACAAGTTGTCTCTCGCTCTCGAGTGTAAGATCCAACACCTCCCGAGCCTCGCCTGTAAGTCTTTCTGCTATAGACGTGTCCTTAAGATCAGCCGAGTTAATCAGCACATTCATATATGCACCGTAAACTGCAGATCTGACCGCCAATGCCCCCACTCCTGCATCAGAAACAGAATTTGGGTTGCCATCTTTTATCATGGCTTTAAGAAGATCAAAAGCTGAATATGCCACTTTCATTGTTTTTAAAGGAATCTCAGTAGCATATTGTGTGGCAGATTGTATGGCATCTTCCCGCATCTTTTTTTCTAAATCGTTGCCTTTAGGCATGGAAAATGCGCTCATAATCTTATTGAATGCATTAGTATCTTCGTCTACTAAAAAAGTCAATTCGGATATAATTTCCTGACCTTTTTCTGCCCAGTCAGAAAAGTATTTCCACCTTTCATCCCATCCCGGTTTATGAGCCGAGAGATTGGCGACCATCGTGCCAAGCGCAGCGCCAAGAGCACCCATATAGGCCGAAACAGATCCTCCTCCGGGCGCAGGAGATTCCGAAGCGGTCTCCAAAGTAAATCCTCTTGCTGTAAGATCAATGAGTTTATTACTGTTTTTGTCTTCAATCAGATACTCAATAACCTTTTCTTCAGGATTGAAAGGTTTGAGGTCATCAAGCCCCATTGACTTAATGGCAATTTTTATTATCTCCTCTTCAGCAACTCCCAGGGAACGCTGTTGTTTTTCCAAATAATATTTTCCGGCATCAATAAGAACTTTCTTAGGAATCAACCCGACAATTTCTGAACCTGTCACTCTGACACCTCTAGCCGCAGCTTTAGCAACCACCTCATCGAAAGCTACATGTAACGGTGTCTGGGTGATATTTGTAACATTCATTGAAACTTGTGCTATTCCGTATTCCTCTATATACCAGCCAATCGCTTTACATCCTTTGAGAGTACCTGGAATCCATACATCTTTGCCATTTGCATCTTTAACAACTTTCCCAGTAACAGAATTTCCTTCCCTCAATTTTCGTCCTTTTTCTCTAACATCATATGCAATTGCATTTGCCCTTCGGGTAGATGTAGTATTTAGATTGAAATTAACAGCAATAAGAAAATCTCTTGCACCTATTGCCGTTGCACCTGAATGAACAACATTTTCTTCAAATTTGACCGGCCCAAAATCCGGTTTCCATTCAGGGTCTTCGAACTTCTTTGCCAGACCTTCGTATTCACCAGATCTGCAATTGGCCAGGTTCCTACGTTCAGGCTTAAATGCCGAATTTTCATAACAGTATACCGGTATTGAAAGTTCCTCCCCGACTCTTTTAGCCAGATTTCTTGCAAGTCCTGCACATTCCTCCATAGAAACCCCGGCAATTGGAATTAAAGGGCAAACATCAGTCGCGCCCATTCTTGGATGCTCTCCGTGATGACGACTCATATCAATCACCTCGGCAGCTTTTTTTATTGCCCTGTATGCAGCCTCGACAACTGCTTCAGGTGATCCTACAAATGTGACTACTGTTCTGTTAGTTGCAGCTCCTGGATCAACGTTCAACAGCTTAACACCTTCAACACTTTCGATTTCATCTGTAATCTGTTTTATTACAGACATATTTCTCCCTTCGCTGAAATTGGGGACACATTCAATTAGCTTTTTAATCATAACATCTATTTTACAAACATTTTCACCTCTTTTGGCAATCTTTTCTTCAATGCATTGACATCCAGGTTGAAGTAATGATATGGACAAACATTGTGAGGCTTAATAACATTTACTGCATCTATAAACATATCGTCACTCATTGTGAAAGGAAGATTCTTAGGAAGGAAAGCAACGTCAATTGTACCAAGGTTTCTCATCTCCGGAATCAACTCTGTATCTCCTGCAAAGTAAAGCTTGAAACCTCCGAAATTAAGGAGGTAACCATTACCCACTCCTTTGGGATGAAACAATTCTCCATTTTCATTGCGTTGATTGATATTATAGGCATAAGTTGCAGTAATATGTACCCCGAAAAATTCATGGGTTTCACCCTGTCTCAAAATTCTGACACCTTTGAGAATTTTAGCAACAGCAGGTGTAGATATGATAACAGTGTTATCCCCTGTAATTGGCCTAAGAGCTACAGGATCCAAATGATCATAATGATCATGAGTTATCAGAATAAGATCCATTACCGGCAATTTTGTATAGTCGGCTATTTCTCCATAAGGGTCTGTAATAATTTTATGACCATTCCAGTCAATCATTACTGATGCATGTCCAATAATGGTGACATTAATATTTCCAAGTGGTGTTACAAATTTTGCCATAATTTACCGTTTAAATATATCTTCTCCACTAACGGAGATGTAAATGCATAAGGAATATATTCTATAGAAGGCACAGGTTTGGTAATAAAAAAGTTTGCAGTCTTGCCAGCGGCTATCGTTCCATGTGTCTCTTCCAAACCCATGGCATATGCCCCGTTAATGGTGACAGCATTAATAAGCTCCTGTGGCGTCATCTTCAATTTAAGTGCCCCGAGAAACATCATGTACCTCATGTCTCCTGAAGGGCATGACCCGGGATTATAATTGGTTGCAATCGCCACCGAAAGTCCATAATCAATCATTTTTCTTGCCGGGGCATAATTCATTTCCAGAAACTGAGTAGTGCCAGGCAAAAGAGTTGCCATAGTCTCGGAATTATTCAGAATTTTAAATTCTTCCTCACCTGTAAATTCCAAGTGATCAACAGATATGGCATTATATTTTACCCCAACCTGTACTCCTCCAGAGTAACTCATCTGATTGGCATGAACCTTGGGTTTTAATCCATATTTCATACCGGCATTGAGAATTCTGTCAGTGTCTTCAACAGTAAAAAATCCATCTTCTGTGAAGACATCTATAAAATCAGCCAGTTCCTCAGATGCTACAACAGGAATCATTTCGTTGATAATTTCATTAACATAATCACTCCTGCGGCCGATATAGCGCTCAGGAACAGCGTGTGCTCCAAGAAATGTGGTTTTAACAGTCAAGGGGGTGAATTCACCTATTCTCCTGGCTACTCTTAACATTTTCAGTTCGTCTTCAAGAGACAGTCCATATCCGCTCTTAATCTCAACTGCTCCTGTTCCTGATGTGATAATTTCATTTGCCCTTGAAATAGTTTGCAGAAGTAAATCATCTTCACTCGTATTATGCAGAAGTCTTGCAGAATTTAAAATGCCTCCTCCTCTTGCTGCAATTTCGCTGTATGATAGTCCTCTCAACTTGTCAAAAAATTCTATCTCCCTGCTTCCTGCATAAACCAGGTGAGTATGAGAATCGCAAAAGGCTGGCAAGATCATTCTGTCTTTGACATCAATACTCTCATCAGCCATCATATCTCGGACTTTATCTTCTGTCAGGTCAGACATATACCCAAAGCCGGCAATTTTCTCCTCATCTGTCAACATATATGCCTTTTCGAGAATGTTCAAATCGGCCATTTCTGCTCCACTACGACGACGAATTAATTCACCGGATTCAGTCTGAACCAGTTTCCCAATGTTATAAAATAATTTTCTCATTGAGTAAGCTGCCTTATATATTTAATTGAGTTGTGAATATGTGGATACATTACTTCGTCTTCAGCAATAAAAGGTACTACCTTTCTGTAATCTGTCACAAATTCCTCTAATATGGGCGAGCTTCTCAACGGCCTTCTAAATTCAAGCGCCTGCGCTCCGTTCATCAATTCGATTGCAAGTATCTTCTCAAGGTTATCCACAACTCTAAAGCACTTGGTCGCGGCATTTGCTCCCATACTTACATGGTCTTCCTGACCCTGCGACGAATCAATAGTATCTACACATGCAGGTGTGGCCAGCTGTTTGTTTTCACTTACTATTGAAGCCTGAACGTATTGTGGGATCATAAAACCGGAATTAAGCCCTGGGTGTGCAACGAGAAAAGATGGAAGCGATCGTTTACCTCCAATCAACTGATATGTCCTCCTTTCAGATATACTGCCCAGTTCTGCAAGAGAGATAGAGAGGAGGTCCAGCGGAATTGCAAGGGGCTCCCCATGAAAATTACCACCGGAAATAATCAAATCCTCATCCGGCAACACAGAAGGATTGTCTGTGGCACTATTTAACTCTGTCGTAAAGGCTTTTTCAATATAATCCAGAGCATCTCTTACTGCACCATGAACCTGAGGAACACATCGAAATGAATAAGGATCCTGAACATGTTGCTTTTCTCTTAAAACAATCTCACTTCCTTCCAGCAATTTGAGCATATCAGCTGCAGTATCAATTTGCCCCTTGTGAGGTCTGATAACATGCACCGCATGATTAAAAGGTTCAATTCTTCCATCAAACGCATCCAGTGAAAGTGCAGCTATCTTATCGGCAAGTGCAACTATTTTTTTCGCCCTTCTTAGATTCCATAAACTATAGGCAAGCATGAACTGTGTACCGTTCAGGAGGGCTAAACCTTCTTTTGAAGCCAGTGTAAGAGGTTTCCATCCGAACAATGTATTGATTTCGTCTGAGCTATGTCTTTCTCCCTTATAATTAACCTCTCCAAGACCAAGAAGAGGCAGAGACATGTTTGCCAGAGGTGCAAGATCTCCTGATGCTCCTAAAGATCCCTGCCTGTAAACAACAGGATAAACTCCATTATTAAACATATCCACAAGTCTTTGTACTGTTTCAAGCCTGACTGCAGAATATCCAAAAGATAATGACCTCACTTTTAAAGCCATCATCAGTCTCACAATCTCGACCGGCACTTCTTCACCTACACCGCAAGAGTGAGAAACAACCAAATTTCTTTGTAATTGAGATAGTTGACCGGTATTAATAGATATATTGCAAAGAGAACCAAAACCTGTTGTAATACCGTAAATCGGACTCTCTGTTTCATTCATTTTACTCTCAAGATACTCTCTGCATTTTAATATTCTCTTAACAGCATCATCAGAAAGTTTAATTTTTGTTTCTTGATTAAAGAGAGGCTCTATGTCCTCGAGGCTTTGTTCATTGAGAGTTATATGAAAATAGTCCATAATTGTTCGACTTTATAATTGAAATAGTTAAAAATGAACACAAATTTAAACAAAATTACTTCAAATTAAAAGGGGCTGTCTATAAAGTAGACGGCCTCTTTGTTTATTATAATATGCACCCATCGAAATAACAAGCTCAACCACGGCACTGCTGTTTTTTTAACGCTTTTTTCTTTGAGCTTTTCATTTGCGGAAAATATGATGAAAAAAAGGGGCCAAAAATTGCTTTTTGGACACCCTCTTCAAACAACAATAAAATTATGTATCAATCACTATACCCAGGATTTTGCTGGCTCTTTATGGCTGGATTTGCATCCATCTCAGCCTGTGGAATAGGAAGAATGGTCTTATAAAATGTCCTGTCTATAGTTTGTGGTCTATGAGTAATAACTACTGCAGGAGAGATAAAATCATCATTAAATGTAATTGACTCATTCCATCTCATCATATCAAAAAATCTCTGTCCTTCACAGAAGAGTTCCTTACTCCTTTCATCCTTAATCATCTGCATTGTTATAGTAGTTGCAGTTGGAACAGGCAAATTTGGAGATCTCTTGCGTATCTCTTTAAGATAGCTGGCAGCAAGTTCCTTATTAGTCGGGAAGGCAGCTTCAGCAGCAATAAGATATATCTCAGAAAGACGAATTACTTTGATGTTCACAGCAGATGTCGATCCCTTGTCTCCCTTAAGATCAACACCAGTATATTTACGACAAGAACCATATCTTTTGACACCTGTCTCACTATATGTCTCATCATAGTCCATAATGCCCCAACGCACATCTGAAGGGTCTTGATTGAGTCTGGCAAGAAATGAGTCACTTGCCATAAACCAGCCCATGGCTCCCTTTACAGTACCGGTACGAAGAAGGTAAAACCCAAGAGATGACGTTCCTAAGTCTGCCTCACTTAGGTATACCCCAAGTTCAAATATAGATTCACTGCCATTCTCTGTAGACCATGAACTCACCCAGTTAGCATTAGAATAGAGAGAATACTTGCCACTTGTGATAATTTCCTGGGCAGCTGTAAGGGCGGCAGAATAATTCTCCATATAGAGATATACTCTGGCCTGTATAGCCTTATTGGCATAATAATTCAAATATCCTAAAGTCTTTGTTTTGCCCATGAGTGGTGCAGCGGCAGTAAGATCGGCAACTATTTGATCATAAATCTGAGCTACAGTTGCTCTTGTAGGCTGGGCAGATGCATCAAGCGGAGTAAGCACAAGCGGTACTCCAAGTGCATTTTTGTCCATATTATATGGCTTGCCATATAGTCTAACAAGATCAAAATAGACTAGTGCTCTTGCTGTAAGAGCCTGTCCCTTGTAATCACTCAGAGTTGTAGATCCCTTACCTGCTGCCTCAATCTTTTCTATGTTTGCAAGAAGATTGTTTATCTGAAGAAGGCAATGATACATCTGTGACCAGTATCCTGAATAAGAGTTTGAAGTCGCAGAATGATTGAACACATAAAGCGCATCATTCCCACGCCCTTGTGAGCGAATTGCAAAATCTCCTCCTTTGGCATCACCATAAAGGAAAAAGTTTCTTCCATAGTAGTTGGATGAGACCATCTTGCTCATCAAACCGTTTATAATCACTTTGGCATCGGCTGCTGTCGTGATGGAGGTAGCTGCATCGGCAGAGTTGGTTGGCTTAACATCAAGAAACCCTTCGCATGATGAAAGCAGTACAATGCTCAATATTGCAAAAAATAAATTTATCTTTTTCATTGTAGAGTCCTTTTATATTTAGAAAGTAAATTCAACACCGAAAGTATAAGTCTTGCTTATAGGAGTTTCCCAACCCCTTGAGCCATACTCATTAACCTCAGGATCATACACATCATAGGCTGAAAGAGTCCATAGATTTGATCCATTAAAGTAAACCCTTACATCGGATATATTAATCTTGTTGACAATGCTCTTTGGAAGGCTGTAACCTATTGTTATGTTCTTCAATCTGAGATAATCTGCCTTATGCATGTGACGACTACTCTTCTGATTAACATCTTCCATGTCAATTGCTGCACGCATAGGTAATTTTGCGTTTTTATGTTCAGGAGTCCATCTGTTTTTGTACTGATCCTTAGAGACAATCCTTTCCCAGTAATAACCATCGTCAGTTACGTCTCTTCCTGCACCATCATATGTATATCCACCTATTTTATATGTAAAGTTTAATCCTGCAGAAAAGTTTTTCCATTTAACATCAGTATTGATACCACCAAATAGTTTTGGATTAACATCACCCAGAATCACCTCACTCGCCTTGGAATAAGAAAATGTTGCAGGACGTCCCTTAACAGTTAAGTCAGGAGTTGCATCGTTATTAAGATACCATACATTTTTCCCGGTCTCGTCATCTACTCCAGCCCATTCAAGCCCATAAAGAGCAAGAGTTGAGCCTCCCTCAACGTATCTGAATTTTGCTCTCGCATCTCCTCCTGTAGGGTCATACCATGTAATTGGCTGACCACCATACAGTTTTCTCACCTTGGATTTAATTGAGGATGCTGTAATACTGGCACTCCACCTAAGATCTTTTTTCTTTATGATATCTCCACTTATCTCTATCTCAACCCCATAATTGTTTATTTCACCTATGTTTTTAAGTGTTGAACCAAATCCTGTAACGAGGGAAATAGGAACATCCTGAAGCAGATTTTTTGAAGTCCTGTCAAAGTACTCAACAGTTCCTGAGAGTCTTTGATTAAACAGACCAAATTCAAGCGCAAAGTTGTAGGTGTAGCTTGTCTCCCATGAGAGGGTAGGATCGGCAATCGTGCTGACTCCTCCGCCTGGGTTCTGCATGTAATTATTGGTATAGGATGTCAATGAACGCCATCCGTAATTAGAAGTTGGAAGGGTACCATTAACACCATAAGAGGCTCTTAAGCGGAGATTACTTATATAATCAAGATTTTCCATAAACTTCTCACTGTTTATCTTCCAGGAACCAGCAACTGACCAGAAATCACCCCAACGATTGTCTTCTCCCAATTTTGAGGAACCGTCTCGACGGTAAGATGCCGAGAAATAATATTTGCTTAGATAGTTGTACTCAAGACGAGAGAGTGCAGATAGCATTGTGTTGCCCCAATTATACCCTGACGCATCGAGTTTCCCTGCTGTAGATACAGTATGAAGAGTACTTGTAGGAAGATTTGTTCCTGTTGACCTTTGGAAATATGTTTTATTATCTTCAGCTTCCCATCCAATCAATGCACCTATGGTATGCTTGTCTGCAAAAACTTTATTATAGCTCAATGTTGATGAAGAAACAATCTTTGATGTATTCGTACTCATCTCATTTACTGACCCTGAAGTAGAAGAACCGCTAAAGTGTAATGCGCTGTAATAGAGATGATCCATTGTGTTGGTATTGTCATAGGAAAATACTGTCTTAAATATAAGTTCCGGCAAAAATTTAATAGTAAGACTTTCATTAGCACTTATCTTAAGCATCTTTGTCGAGTTCTCCCATTGGTCATTATAATAAACCGGGTTGTAAGCATAACTGCCGTATCTATCAGTCCATGGCTGTCCTGTAACATAGTCTGTTGGCCAGTACAGTGGCCACAATAAATTTCTTGACTGCAAGAAATAGTTTGCTCCGGTAGAACGAGAATCGTTAAATCCACTCTTTTCGCTTCTTGCAATATTAATATTGGTCGTAAACTCAATAAATCTGTTAATTTTTTGATTGAGATTAACACGACCTGTTACACGTTCATAATCGTTTATGCTTATACGCCCCTGTTCTTTTGTGTATGAAAGTGAAGAGTAGTAATTGGATCTGTCAGATGCTCCACTAACCGACATGTCATATGTCTGATATACAGCTGTTCTGAAAAGTACATCATCCCAGTTAAAGAATGTACCTGCTCTGTCTCCCCCGACTGTAAGAGAATTGACTGTATTGTCAGGAGCTGTAAAGGTATAGCCGTGTTTGTTAAATCTTTTGTTCAACTGAGAAAGTGCATTAGCACTAGCTTGTTCAGGAGTCTTGTTTTGATAGTAAATCCCAGCATTCCAGAAGTTTTCATAGTACAGTTCTATTTGTTGTTCAGGTGAAGCTGCCTCATAATTGTCTGTAGCCCATTTAGGCGAAATACCTACAGAAGCCTTAAAATTAACAACTGGTTTCCCATCTTTGCCTTTCTTGGTAGTAACAACAATAACTCCGTTTGCAGCACGAGAACCGTAAAGTGCTGATGCAGCAGCATCTTTCAATACTGTAATTGACTCGATGTCACTCGGATTAAGGGTGCTCATGACATTGTTTGATGTGTAAAGATAGTCTCCCATCTGTCCAGTACTCCCGGAAATAGCAGGGACACCATCAATTACATAAAGAGGCTCGTTCGAAGCGTTCATCGAACCAATACCACGAATACGGATAGATGAGGTAGAGCCCGCCTGTCCGGAGGTCGTTGTGATTTGCATACCCGCAATTTTCCCACTTAAGGCATTTTCAAATGAAAGAGTCGGGACATCCTTGATTGCATCAGCTTTTACAACGCTGGCAGCACCGGTAAATGTACTCTTCTTGGCAGTGCCGTAGGCCACAACCATCACTTCATCAAGATTAAGTACATCAGAGACAAGCTCAATATTAACCTCACTCCTTCCCTGCACCGGTACTTCCTTTGTGGCGTACCCAATGTATGTCACGACGAGGATGGCATCTCGAGAAACATTCTCTATCGAGAATCTCCCATTGAGATCTGTTGTGGCGCCGATATTTTTAACCCCTTTTACCTGAATATTGGCATAAGGAATTGGGGAACCGTCATCAGAAGAGGTAACTCTTCCAGTAACTTTAATCTGTGCCATAGCTACCTGACAAAGCAGCAAAACAAAGACAAACAAGATCGTTTTCTTCATAGATAAGATAGTTTAAGTAAATTATAGATGTTCGACTTCGAATTTATTATTATTTTTTTACCTATGCAAACATATTACGAGAAAATCTAAGTCTAAAGCCGCAAGAACAAGCCTTGCGAAAATTACATTTTATACAAAAAATGGTCGTTTCTGTGCTTGAAACGACCATAATTAAAAAAATAAGTTATAAAACGTTAGTTTTTCTTATCACTTCTAAACGGTTTTTTATCACCCTCTTTTCTTGGTTTCCTCTTAGGTTCGATGTATCCTTCAGGCTTAGGAAGCAATGCTTTCCGAGACAGTCTCATTTTTCCTGTTTTTGAATCTATCTCCAGTAATTTAACCTCTACTTCATCTCCAACCTTTAATTCATCCTCAACCTTATCAATTTTTTTCCAATCTATCTCAGAAATATGCAATAAGCCCTCTTTCCCTGGCAAAATTTGAACAAAAGCGCCAAAATCGAGTATTGAGACAACCTTACCTTTATAAACTTCTCCAACCTGTGGTACTGCTGTTATTCCCTTAATCCAGTCAAGCGCCTTCTCCATACTCTCCTTATCTTCTCCGAAAATTTCAACAACTCCTGTTCCGTTCTCCTCTGAAATAGTAATAGTAGTACCGGTAACTTTTTGAATCTCCTGAATAACTTTTCCACCAGTGCCAATAACAGCACCAATAAACTCCTGTGGAATAATAATCTGGATGATCCTTGGAACATGTGGCTTGTAGTCGGCACGTGGTTCACTTATACATTTCATCATCTCTCCCATAATATGCAGGCGACCTTGACGAGCCTGTTCAAGAGCTTTTTCAAGAATCTCGTATGAGAGTCCATCAACCTTAATATCCATTTGAGTAGCTGTAATCCCGTCCCTTGTACCTGCCACTTTGAAGTCCATGTCACCAAGATGGTCCTCGTCACCTAAAATATCAGACAAAACTGAATATTTGCCATCTTTTGTAATTAGGCCCATAGCTATACCGGAAACAGGTTTTTTGACTTTGACACCTGCATCCATAAGAGCAAGAGTACCGGCACAAACAGTAGCCATTGAAGAAGAGCCGTTAGACTCCAGAATGTCTGACACAACTCTTACTGCATAAGGATTATCCTCACCTTTAGGTACAACAAATTTAAGAGCTCTCAATGCCAGATTGCCATGACCTATCTCTCTTCTACCTGTACCCCTGTATGGTTTAGCCTCTCCTGTCGAAAAAGGAGGAAAATTGTAATGAAGTACAAATTGTTCTATTCCCTCAACCAATACTTCATCAATTTCTTTCATATCAAGCTTAGTCCCCAATGTGACAGTTGTAAGAGACTGAGTTTCACCTCTTGTAAAAATGGCAGATCCATGAGTTGCCGGCAGATAATCTACTTCACACCAAATAGGCCTTATCTGGGTGGTAGTTCTGCCGTCAAGACGAATACCTTCATCAAGTATTAAATTCCTCATAGCTTCCTTCTCAACCGCATGATAGTATCTATCTATAATAATCTTCTTTGCCTCTGCATCCTCTTCTGATAAAGTTGCAACAAATTCTGCCTTAATGTTATCCAATGCCTCTGTACGCGCCTGCTTTCCTAACCCTGCCTTAGCTACGGCATAACATCTGTTATAACAAAACTCCTTAATTGCTGCGCGAAGATCTTCATCCTGGGTTTCATGACAATAAGCCCTTTTCTGAGTCTTGCCAACCTCTTCCATGAGCTCCATTTGAGCCTTGCACTGAATCTTAATCTCCTCATGAGCAAATTTAATCGCCTCGAGCATGTCTTTTTCACTAACCTCCTTCATTTCTCCTTCAACCATAAGGATATTGTCGATAGTCGCTCCTACCATAATATCAATATCTGCATTTTGAAGCTCAGAAAAAGTCGGATTAATTACAAACTGACCTCCTATTCTTGCCACTCTAACTTCGGATATCGGACCATTAAAAGGTATGTCACTGACAGCAAGAGCAGCAGAAGCGGCAAGACCTGCAAGTGCATCAGGTATGATCTCTTTATCTGCAGAAATCAAATTAACATTTACATACACCTCAGCATGATAATCATCCGGGAAAAGTGGTCTTAATGCTCTGTCAATAAGACGTGATACCAAAATTTCGGAATCATTTGCACGTCCCTCTCTTTTGAGAAATCCACCCGGATATCTGCCTGCAGAAGCATATTTTTCCTTATATTCAACTGAAAGTGGCATGAAATCTACATCCTCTTTTGCTTCCTTAGCTGCCACAACTGTTGCCAGTAACATTGTTTTGCCTTGTTTTACAACAACAGCACCATCTGCCTGCTTTGCAAGCTTACCTGTTTCAATTTCAATTTCTCTACCATCTCTAAGCCGGATGGTCTTTTTAACTACATTCATATATTCATCTGTGCTTCCCGCTCTCCCTATGAGAGTTTATTATTAATTATTTATCAGCTATACATTCACCCCGGGTCGCATTATTTAGGCAACATGTATAAAAATCTTGCAAATGTAATCAGATATGACAAAATGACAAACAAAAAAAAGGTGCCTCAAAGGCACCTTTTTTCTTCTATTTTCTAAGGTTCAAAGCCTTTACAATATTTCTGTATCTCTCTATGTCTGTCTCCTTGAGGTAATCAAGCAGACGACGTCTCTTACCAACCAGTTTCAAAAGAGAACGTTGAGTAACGTAATCTTTCTTGTTATTCTTCAAATGATTTGTAAGATGAGCGATACGGTAAGAAAATAGAGCTACCTGGCTCTCAGGAGAACCAGTATCCGCATTAGACTTTCCGTATTGTCCGAAAATCTCTTGCTTTTTTTCCGGTGTCAAATAATTCATAAAATTAAATTAAAGCAATTGATATTTATTTCCCATTATTTGGGTTGGCAAAGATATACAATTATTTTCAGCTCACAATTTTTTTGAATACTTTTACATATTTCAACTTGCTATTTAAACCTAAACTGTCAATATAGTGATAAAAAAATATATCCATCCACGTTTTGGAGAGATCATTATTACGAAAAAAAAAGGCCAGCGCAATATCAGACTAACTGTTAGTCTCACTAAAGGAGTAAGAGTCTCTATCCCTTATCTCACAAGTTTCTCCGCCGCAGAAAAATTTATTAAAGCTAAAGAAGAGTGGATCATATCCACCATTCAAAAAAACAGAGATAAACAACTTGCCAGGACTATCCCAATAGGTGAAGGGCAAAAACTTCAACTTGTAAACGGCAAGGTGGTATATCAACAATTGTCCTGCAGGGAAAAATCAATGCCGGGCAAGATATTAATCCGCTACCTAAATGAAGTTACAGAAGTTAATCTTCCACAAAACTGCAACAAAGAGGCAGTACTAAATGCCACAATGGTTGTTATCAGACGAAAGGCAGCCGACTATCTTCCACAAAGGTGCAAATTTCTTGCTTCTGAAAACGGATTCAGCTACAATAAACTATTTCTTAAAAACAATAAAACTAATTGGGGCAGCTGTTCAAACAAAGGGAATATAAATCTCAACATTCAATTAATCAGACTAAAGACAGAGCTCATAGACTTTGTCATTCTTCATGAGCTTTGTCATCTCAAGTACCATAACCATGGAACAGCCTTCCACAATCTGTTAGACAAACTTTGTCAAGGCAGGGAAAAAGAGCTGGCACTTCAGCTTAAGCACGAAAGCACCTGCTCTTTGTCAGTTGTCTGATAAAGCCTGTTATTTAGCCTCGTTAAGTTTACTGACACGCACAAACAGTTCGTCAACTCCTTTTAAAAGATCTGAATTTATCTCTTGGAAAGTCTTTCTGGCATTTTTCCTGTCATAGTGATCTATCCTTTTAAAGAGATCATTTCTCAAATCAATTGCATCATTAATTATTTCTGCTATTTTATCTTCATTTCTACCCTCATTGAAATATAAATACGTCCAACAGTCAGAGATAACTTCAGTTAACAGGTATTCTATATCTTTCTTGATTTTTCTTAAACTTGCCATAATCCACAAAATTATATTTTTTCAATCCCTATCCCGGGCTTTTCATTTAAAGTAACTTTTCCATCCACAACCGTCATGCCCTTAAAAACATCGTTGGCAATTAAAAGATTGCCATCGAGGTCCGCCCACTCCATTTCAGGTGCTAACTGAGCAGCAGCTGAAACAGCACAAGATGTTTCAGTCATACAACCAATCATCAGTTTCATATGCAATGCTTTGGCCAAAGAGACCATCTCCCTTGCTTCTCTCATCCCGGTACATTTCATCAATTTAATATTGATCCCGTGGTATACTCCCTTCAACTTTGGAACATCTGTCAGCCTTTGGCATGCCTCATCAGCAATAATAGGCAGTGGACTTCTTTCTGAAAGCCAGGTAGTTTCTTCAAGCATGTATTTGGACATTGGTTGCTCAATCATGCTTACATTCCTCTCGTTAAGCCAATTAATCATATCGAGAGCATAATATTTGTCTTTCCAGCCTTGATTTGCATCAACACAAATAGTTGTATTTGTAACAGAGCGGATTGTGTTTATCATCATCTTGTCTGTCGCTTCATCCCTTCCAAGCTTGACCTTTATTACCTTATAAGGAGAAGCTTCCCTTGTTTTCTCCTTTACTAACTCCTCAGTATCAAGCCCAACAGTAAAAGAGGTATTTGGAGTTGTGGCAGCATTGAAGCCCCATATTTTCCACCAGGGCTGTCCCATTATTTTGCCGACAAGATCATGAAGGGCAATATCTACAGCAGCTTTTGCTGCCGTATTGTTGGTGGTTATAGCATCAACATAGGTTAAAATATCCTGCATTTCAAAAGGAGACTTAAACTGAGATAAGTCAACCCTTTTCAAAAATTCTATCACAGAAGCCTGGCTCTCACCAAGATATGGCGGCATAGCTGCCTCGCCATAGCCAACATAACCATCATATGCAATTTCGGTAAGGACTATAGGAGTAGTTGTACGGGAACTATTGGCGATAGTAAAAACGTGTCTCATCTGAGCATCAAACGGTCTGAAAGTAAGCTCCATTTTCTTACTGGTCACTTTTTTCTGATACCCGGGACGAGCCAAAAGCTCAAAGGGATTTATTACTGCAGCGGCAGCAGAAATAACTCCCGCTTTTTTTAAAAAATCTCTTCTGTTACTATTAATTACCTCTTTCATTTTAGTTTGTTTTAGTTTTATCAGGGAAATACCAAGGATGATTTTTTATTGAAAGAATACCATCACCTTTAATCTTGTCTATCTGAGAGATTATCCGTCTTACTCTTACAAGTCTGTTGGAACCTTCATAGTAATTGGAGGCACTGGGAATAAGCGAATTAATCCTCACAGAAGTAGCTGAATGAATAAATTCACCACCTCCGAGATATATTCCAACATGAGAAATACGCTCACGTCTGTCTGGAGTTGCCTTGGATCCAAAGAAAATAAGATCTCCGGCTTTCAATTCTTCAAAATTGTTAGCAGTAGAAATACTGTCACCATATAAAGCCTGCTGAGAAGCATCTCTTTCAAGAATTACCCCGTTTAAATAATAGGATGTTTTGGCAAAGCCTGAACAATCCATCGCTTTGATAGAGGTACCTCCCCACATGTATGGGAAACCGATAAACTGTTTTGCAGTAGATATAATGTTTTCCGGAGTAGGATTCCGGCTGTCAACCCAATTTTCAAAATCAGTAGCATCGATTTTTTGAACAAAACATTTTTTGCCATTAGGCAATATGACCTTGTAATAATCGCCTGATTCACCATCAGCTCTGACGATACAACCCATGACACCATCTGACACAACAGTTGATGTTTCTGAAGGAGCTTCCCTAAACAAAGTGTAATAAGCTGTAATTATCAGCCTTGGAGATGTGCTCCAGGTCATATACTCCTTTTCATTCATTGGCATAATGCTTCCAGAGGTCACCCATGCTATATAACCCTCAGGAGTAACAGCTCTTGTCCAGCCACCTCTTTTTTCGAGTATCCTCAGTGGCGCCCCCATAATGGTTTGTGTAGCAGATTCTTCTGCATAATCTGGGCCGTATCTGAAGTTAATAACAGATAGAGCAGTGATGCCATAAATCTTATCCTTAAGGGCAGGATCAGGAAGAACAGTCATGCTGTCTACAACCTTAATCTTGTTGGCAGCAAGTGCCTTTAACAATGCTTCTTTAGCTCCTGTTTCAGTAGTTGAACCTTTCAGAACAGGCATACTTCCATCTTTTGGAAAAAAAAGAAAGGGCTCGTAGGTTTTTACTCTTCTGTCAGGAGCATACTGTGCCTTAATTTCCTTAGAGATAGAGTCAAACAGTTTTTGTGTCTTTTCGGACTTTTCGTCTCCCTTGCATACCGGCGTCAGTAAAATAGCCAAAACCAGGAATATAATTTTTTTCATCTTTGAGGGTTAATTATTAGACAAACAAAGATAATTATATTTGCAACAAAAATCTTATTATGATTATTGATTCTTTAAGGGGTCTTGAAAGATATCTCAACCTGCATTCAAAGTTTGAAAAAGTGTTCAGTTATATAATAAAAAATGATGTTCATAAACTTGAACCCGGAGAATACAGTGTTGTTGGAAAGGATATTTATTTCACTATCTGGGAAGGCGAAGGCAAGGGTATGGAAATTCCAAAACTCGAAGTTCATGATTCTTACATTGACATTCACCTGCTACTCGAAGGAAATGAAACCATTGGCTTCAGGGACCGAAGTCGCTGTAATGGAGAAGGTATAGCTTATGATGCTGAAAAAGATATTGCATTTCTCGAAGAGATGCCTGAAAATTTCATCAGCCTTGCTCCAGATAATTTTGCCATAATTTTTCCTTACGATGCACACGCACCTCTGATTGGAGAAGGAAAAATAAAAAAAGCCGTCTTTAAAGTCAAAATGTAGTGGGACAACGTTATAATACATATGTCGGCTACTTCAAAAAGAGGTATGGAGAGAGATTGCAAAAAATAGTGATAGATGCAGGTTTTTCATGTCCCAACAGAGATGGAACTCTTGGTACAGGTGGTTGTACTTATTGTGACAATGCGGCTTTTCATCCTTCTTACAGTTCTCCGGACAAGAGTATTATTTCTCAGATAAATGAAGGAATAGAATTTCACAGAAAAAGATATCGCACCGCCAATCATTATCTTGCATATTTCCAGCCATTTTCAAACACATATGCCCCTTTGAATGAGTTGAAAAAAGTTTACGAAGAGGCTCTCTCTCACCCTTTGGTATCGGGAATTGTAATAGGAACCCGCCCTGATTGTATAGATGATGAGAAACTGGATTATTTTCAGGAACTTTCCAAAAGAAAAATAGTTGTTCTTGAGTACGGTATTGAATCAATTCACGACAAAACTCTCAAAAGAATCAACAGATGCCACACCTACGCTCAATCAGTGGAAGCAATTACAAAAAGTGCAGCAAGAGGTATTACTTTGGGAGCTCATTTCATTTTCGGAATGCCGGGAGAGAGCAAAGAAGATATGATGGATATGGCTTATGAAATTAATAACCTTCCCTTGCATTCTGTAAAGTTTCATCAGTTACAGATTATAAGAGGAACTGCTATGGAGAAAGAATTCAAAGAACATCCCGGTGATTTCGTTCATTTCACTATTGATGAGTATATTGAATTTTTCGTGGATTTTCTGGAGCTGCTTAAGCCCGAAATATACATAGAACGATTCGCAGGAGAGGTACCACCAAGATTTGTTGATATGACTCCATGGGGATCTATCCGTAATGCCGAACTCCTAAGAATGCTTGAAAAGAGGCTCGAGGAACGCAACACAAGACAATCGGCCAGATTTCATCCCCAACATTAATCCTCAAGCATGGCATTCGTCGAGATCTTCTCTCCAGTAGCCTGCTTCATCCATTCCTGAGGTGTGAGATTGCCAAGAGAATAAATTCTTATCATCTCCTTTGCAAGATTTTTTCCTCTATAATATTTTTCAAGTTGATATTCAACAATATGCCCCAATGGATAATTAGCAAGGTAAAGAGGCGAATCTATCATATGAGAGTAAATGGCAAGAATCGGAGAATCTTTACCACCCAATACAGGAGCATAGTATTTATTCCAAACATCCCTGGCAATCGATATAACAGCATCTTTTAGCTGAGAAGCATCACTGTCCGGATTGGCATATAACCATTTCCAGACATTAATGTCAACAAGAGCAACTCCCATTATCTCATAAGCTCCCCAAAAAATGTCAAGTTCATTCATTTTTGACTGAGAAGCATCTGAAGAGGCTCCATATCCAAGAAGTTGCAAATCTCTCTTTTGAAACACAAATGCATTTGCCTCAGTAAATGCCGTATTTGGCACCCCATTCATCATATAAAAGTCAACATCTCTCATGCTTATGGTTTGCTCAACATTGTGCCCCATTTCGTGAACAGCTATATTAAATCCTTTATAGTCCATACCTCCGGGAGAAATCCTTGTTCTCAACCTCGCTACATCATCTCTGCTCATCGCACCCCATGCATGTCCAGAACCTCTTGCTGGTTCAACCACAATCGCAGCGCCAAGTTCTTCGGCTTTTTGAGAAGAAAAACCCAATTTCATTAACATTGAAGGTATAGCCTTATCAAAAGCCTCAGCGGTTGGAAAGAGCTTTCTGGTTTTCTTTGAAAGCTCTTCTTCAGAGATAGCGCTTCTCGACTTAAATCCATCATACCATATATCAAATGGTTCGAGTTTCCTCCCAAGCCTTTGCTCAATCATTTCCGCAACTTTCTTAACTTTTGGGGAACTGATGTACTCAATAAACATGGACTCAATATCCTCTTCCTTAATCTGCATGCTTTGATCAAAGGCTCTCAACAAGGCAGAAGGGTAAGCTGTAGAATATTTATCCACAGCTTGCTGAGCTTTAAATTGTTCAAGAAGCATTTCATAACGCCTTGTGCCCTCCGGAGTAGCTTTGATCTCCTTCCCATCCTTCAATACCGCATTTGTATATGGATTCCAGTCATAGTCAGGATTATTTATTACCTCCACTGGAATAGTCTGTTCCACAATATCGAGCATCACCCTGTATATCATCTTCTGTTTTTCAAAATTATAAGGTCTTTTTGCATAGTTAGACTTAAGTTCGTCTCTGAGATTCCAGTGGCTCAGCAATTTCATGTCAATCGGAAAAAGTCTTTTGCCTTCATTGTTCAAAAGATGTCCCATCATTATATTATAATTGGCTATATAGTCCTCTCCCCTCATCCCGGCATCTGCAACAAGCTGAAGAACAGCTGCAGATGGTTTAGGTATAAAAACATCGCCCATTCTTGCATATGCCCAGTCCAGTCTGCTCCATTCGCTTGCTCTGTTCTCCTTTTCCTGAAGTGTATAAAACGGGAAATTTAAAATTGTGAGATAGGCAAGCTTGTTTTCGTATAAATCTTCATTTATGTGACTTGACGGGTCATAAGATCCAAAAATGTAATCAACGCGGATATTAGTATCGCCCTCTAGATGAAGAGGTTTCTTGAGTTCAACACTCATCTTGTTAAACCCTCCCCACAATGCTTCAAAAGCAGCAGAAAGTTTATCGAAAAGTACTCTTCTTTCTTTAGGAGTAGCTGCATAGTTTTCTATACAAAAGTTTTTGAAAACATCTGAATCACCATATTCCATTTTCCATTGCATAGCCGCCTGTCTTACGCCAAGACGAAGCCGTTCGGGAGATTCGAGAAACGGATTGCGCTGTAATATGGTATCTACAACTGAACTTATTGCGGCCTCAGTTATAGCAACTGCCTTTATCTCCTTTTCTGTCTTCTGCCTGCATGAATAAACCGGCATTATCATAAGTAAAATTGTTATAATTGTTATGTTTTTCATGGTAGTGGTTTTGACTTCTAAGGTAACCATTTTTTGTATACCTTTGCAATAGTCCGATAGGAGTATGATTCTGCAAACTGTGGCAGGATCTTTGTTCATTGGAATCAAGGCTTCTGCTGATAAGATATAATTAATATTAATTCGATAATGAAGAAATATCTGTTTCTCACCATTTTAGTGCCCGTAATTCTATCTTGTAAATACATTAACTTTTCCAGAGACAAGGTAGTGGCTCAAGTTGGGAAAAACACACTTCTTGAATCGGACATACGCGAATTGATACCAGAAGGTACGGCTCCTGAAGACAGTGCAAGAATGGTTGGACAGTACATTAACAATTGGGCTGTTAAACATCTGCTGCTCAAGAAGGCAGAAGAAGAACTGTCAAAAAGTGAGAAGGACGTTGAGCAGGAATTGGAAGATTACAAAAATTCCCTTCTGGTATACAGATACGAAAATCTTTACGTCGAATCACATCTCGATACTACAATTACAGAGGATGAATGCAGAGAGTACTATGAAAAACACTCTTCAAACTTTACGGCTAATAACACGATTGTTAAGGCGAGGGTTATCAAAATATCCCGTAATTCTCCAAATCTTGCAGCCATAAAAAACATGTACAAAGCCAATGGGATAGAAGAAATTGATGAATTGGAAAGGTTATGTTACAATGCCGCCGATAAATATGACAATTTTGACAACAATTGGGTAGATATTTCGGCTGTTGCAGCTCTTGTCCCTTATGACATTCAATCTTGCGAAAGAGCTGCCAACAACAGTTTGTCAATTGAAACTAGCGATAGTCTGTATAATTATTTTGTCTACTTTGTAGATAAAATATTACCCGGACAAATTCCTCCATTTGACTATTACAAACCTTTAATCAAAGAGACCATACTCATTAAAAGAAAGCAAGAGCTAATTAATGAACTTGAGCGAAATTTGTTGAAAGAAGCTTTGGAAAATAATATATTGAAAACAAATATAAATAAATGATAACTAATATTAAGGAGTGGTCCAGACTGCTCATATTCACTGCTGCCATTTTTCTTGGATTCAACTCATCTGCCTCTGCGCAAAAATATGGTGGAGGATTGATAGACAAGATAATTGTTCAAATAGGCAATGAAATGATTCAACTTTCAACCATTGAGGCTGAGGCACAAATGATGCTTTTCCAGGGAGTTCCTTCCGATAAAAATCTGCGTTGTGAAGTTCTTGAAAGATTAATGGAACAAAAACTTTTTCTTGCTCAGGCAAGACTGGACAGTTTAACTCCAAATATGGAGATGGTTGAACAAAATCTTAACCAAAGGATGCAGGAAGTAATGACTAAACTGGGAGGCGAAAAGGCCACAGAAGAATACTTCAAGAAACCACTGTACAAAATTAAGGAGGAGTGGCGTGAAACTCTAACCGAACTCTCCATGGTAAATAATATGCAGTCAGAAGTAGCTAAAAAAGCACCGGAACTCACACCTTCTGATATTGAAAAGTATTATAAGAAACTGCCTAAGGACAGTCTCCCGATCATTTCCACTCAATATCAATACAGCCAGATAGTGCTTTACCCAGAAAAAGAGGCCGCCATCATGGCTGTGAAAGAAAGGTTGCTCGAGTTTAGAGAGAGAATTATGAGAGGAGAAAAATTCAGTACTCTGGCTACAATGTATTCTCAGGATTTTGCCAGTGCATCAAAAGGTGGAGAGCTGGGAATGGCATCCAAACAACTTTATTGGTCTCAATTCTCAGATGCCGCCATGGCACTTAAACCAGGTCAAGTTTCGCAGATAGTAGAAACTCCGGATGGCTTTCATATTATACAGTTAATCAAAAAAGAAGGAGATATGTTCAATGCAAGGCATATTCTTCTTAAACCCATGTACACCACCTCAGACAAAGATAAGGCTTTCAAAACCCTCGACAGTCTGAGAAACATGATACTTCTCGACAGCATAACATTTGAACAGGCTGCAAGGCGTTTTTCTCAGGATCCCAAAAGCTATGTTAACGGAGGACTCGTAGCTGATGAGAATACAGGCTCAGTATATTTTGAAATCGACAGACTCAAGCCCGAAGATTATGCTGTACTGAAAACACTTCAAGTCGGTGAGATTTCAGCACCATTTGAATCCAAAGACAATGAGGGTAGAGAGGGCAATGTCGTTTATAAAATAGTTCGTCTCGATAAAATTATTCCTTCTCATGTAGCTACATTTAAGGATGATTTTTATATTCTTCAACAAATGGCAAAAAACGAAGCCATAAACAAGGCTCTCGACGAATTCATCAAGGAAAAACAGGAAACTACTTATATAAAAATTGACCCAATGTTTGAAAACTGCCCATTCAAAAGAGACGGCTGGATCAAAAAATGATGTACAGGAGATTAATAACCATTCTACTATCTATACTGCCCTCTTTCCTTTTCTCCCAACAGCAGCAGGTTCAGAGACCTGAAAAGAGTCTGATCAGATTGATTGATGCTAAATCAGCTGTTTTGACCACATTGATGGGAAGAGAATATCGAGAGATTAAAGGTCCTGCTCAATTCTTGCACGACAATACTTTAATTCTGTGCGATTCAGCCGTATGGGACACTCAGGCCAATATCGTGGATGCAATTGGTCATGTCAAAATAATTCAAAAAAACACAACACTTTTCAGTGACAACATAAAATATCTTGCAGATCAATCTCTTGCTCAGGTAAGAGGCAACTTGGTAGAGCTAGTCGACAACGAAGGTAGCAGACTCCGCACAAACTTTATTGATTACTTTACAAAAGACAGCATCGGAATGTTTTACAACGGAGGTTGCCTGATGAACAAGGATAGCAGTTTTATAGAGAGTTCCAACGGATATTACTATGCCAAAGAAGACAGGTTTCTTTTTCAAATGAAGGTTGAGATGCAGTCAGATACTGTTTTGATGAAAACAGATTCACTGGCTTATCTTGCAAGGGAAAACAGAGCTGTCTTTCTTACCAAAACTCTCGCATGGCAAGGGGATGGATTTTTAATGGCGAAAGGTGGATGGTATGACAGAAAAAATGAGTATATACATTTTTCTAACGATGTCTATATAAAGACTAAAAATAATGAAATATGGGCAAGAGAGATAGATTTTGACCGCAAAACAGGAAACGCAAGACTTGAATATGATGTGCAGGTACTCGATACGGCTCAATCAGCTATCATCTTTGCCGACAGAGTCAACTATACAAGCAAGCCTGAATCAATAGTTCTGGAAAAAAAACCAAGCATTGCTCTTTACACAGAAGAAAATGAGGTAAGAGATACACTTTTTTTCGCTGCCGATACAATAATTTATCAAACCAAACTGCATAAAGATGTAGATTCTTCAGTAATTGCTGTCTCTAAACAGAGGAAAGATCTAAGCAAAAGAGATCCAATTACTGAAATATACTACTCCTCAAAAGCCAAAGCATCTCTGTTGAATAAAACAAATTCTGATACTAATGCAGTTAAGAACTACGATTCAATTCAGGTTGCAAAAATTGATACAGTGACTGTAGATACTGTTGCCGTAAACATAGACACAGTAAAAGTAAAATTTCTGACTGCTTTTAAGAATGTAAAATTTTACCGTAGCAACCTGCAGGGAGTTTGTGATTCTCTCCAATTCAACTCACTTGATTCTTTAATAAGACTCTATAAGGAACCAATATTATGGAACGAAAACAAACAGCTTTCAGCTGATAGTATTCAGATTATTCTTTCAGGCAGAAAACTTAAAAAAGCAGAGTTAAATTCCTCGGCATTTGTCGCCATGCAGGAAGACTCGTCTCACTACGACCAAGTTAAGAGTGCAGATATTATAATATTTTTTGACGATGGAAAACTCAGCAGATTTGACGCACTTGGCAGTGCTTCAGTTCTTTTTTTCTTCGAAGAAGACAGCGTCTTAACAACAATGAATGAAAAAGAGTGTAAGGCTCTCAGTGCCACCATGTTGAACAACAAAATCCACAGAGTTCGCTACTTTGAAAACATAAAAAGTAACGCGTATCCGCTATTCAAACTCCCGGACAATAAGCAGAAACTCAAGGGATTCAATTGGGCAGATGAGAAAAGGCCTAAAAACCGTCATGATGTCTGCAATCGCACAATCAAAAGTTCTCAGGCCTCAACTTTGGAAATGGCGGAAAAACCGCTCTTCACACAATTCGGAATCTACTTTCCTAAAACAAAAAAATGATTCTTAGTGTTACCAAATATTAAGAGGTAATCCATGCATCTTTTTACGGGCAAGTTCTTTTACCTCTGCTATGACAGTTGGATTATCCGGATTAGAAAGCACCCTGTCAATGAGTTCGACAATATAAGGCATATCCTTTTCGACCAAGCCTCTTGAAGTAATGGCAGGAGTTCCAACTCTTATTCCCGATGTCTGGAAAGGAGATCGACTGTCAAAAGGAACCATGTTTTTATTGACAGTTATATCCGCCGATACAAGCACTTTTTCTGCAACTTTACCTGTGAGATCAGGGAATTTGCTTCTCAAATCTATGAGCATCAGGTGATTATCGGTGCCTCCTGATACTACCTTATAACCTCTCTCAATAAAAGAGGACGCCATGACAGCAGCATTATTCTTAACCTGTAACTGATATGTTTTAAATTCAGGCTGTAATGCCTCAAAGAATGAGACAGCTTTGGCTGCTATGCAATGCTCCAGCGGACCTCCCTGAATACCCGGAAAGACACTTGAGTTAATCACTGCAGACATCATTTTGACTTCACCTTTTTGTGTAAGAATACCGTATGGGTTTGGAAAATCCTTACCTATCAGAATTATTCCTCCGCGTGGACCTCTAAGAGTTTTATGAGTAGTGGAAGTGACAATATGGGCATGCTTAACCGGATTGTCAAGCAAACCTGCAGCAATAAGACCAGCCGGATGAGCCATGTCAACCATCAAAATGGCTCCAACTTCGTCAGCAATTGCTCTCATCCTGGCCCAATCCCACTCTCTCGAATAAGCTGAAGCACCTCCGACAATAAGTTTAGGTCTGTACTCAAGAGCTTTTCGTTCCATCTCATCATAATCAACCAGACCTGTTTCCTTATTAAGCTGATACGAAACCGCTTTATACCAAATACCTGACATGTTTACAGGAGATCCATGAGTAAGGTGACCTCCATGGGACAAATCAAGGCCCATGAATGTGTCTCCCGGCTTAAGACAAGCCATAAAGACCGCCATATTAGCCTGAGCACCGGAGTGTGGCTGAACATTAGCATATTCGGCATTAAAAAGTTGGCAAATCCGGTCAATTGCAAGCTGTTCAACCTGATCAACCACTTCACAACCACCATAGTATCTTGCGCCTGGGTAACCTTCGGCATATTTATTTGTAAGTACAGATCCTAAAGCTGCAAGAACTTGATTACTTACAAAATTTTCTGATGCAATTAGTTCTATACCATGGAGCTGACGGTTTTCTTCCTTCTTAATTAATTCGGAAATCTGAAGATCTTGTTTCATTATGTTATATTTAAACTACAAATTATTATAAAACAGATTTCAAAGGTAATAATTATTTTCTGTTAAATTCTTTAAATTTGTATTCTGTTATTTTATTGTGCCTTCTGGTTTTAGTGTAATCTCAATGGCACCATACTTCACTTTGTCTCCATATTTTGCCTTTGCCACATCTCCCTTGAGAATAGTCATAGACTCAATCAGCTCTGGAACGATTAATATTGCTTCTTTTGGGTCCATCTCCTTACCATTTACAATATAAAGAACATCGTCATTATTGCCGTTAATTCTTATTTTTACTGCTGGACCATAATTATAATCAGCCTTTTTATCAGATCTGTCAACATCCACGCTCTTAAGAGAAATCACAATTACTCCATTTTTCCCTCTTTCTCCATAAATGTCACTTGCAGCCTTGCCTTTAAGAACATTAATTGACTCTATTGCATTAGGATTTATGGAGTTCATAAGTTTAATGTCAAACTCCTTTCCATCCACAATTATAAGCGGCTTTACATCATTATATATATCACTCACTATGATAGATGTATGTACTGTGTCATGTCCAGCAATACGCAATTTTACAGTATCTTTAACTCTACTTGACAAAGCTGAAGATAAATTTTTGTCATCACTTTTCAGAGTGTCTGAAATGAAAATTTCTGTAACTTTAACATTTGAAATAACCTCCATGCTTGAGGTTGCTTTTTCTGAGGCAAAGGCCACTACAGCCAATGCTGATAACGGCAGCACAAATAAAGCTTTGATAGCTGCCATACGATTTGATTTTTCCTTTGAAATCATGGTAATTCTGTTTTTTAGTTTACTGTGATTAAAGCTGTTGGCCATAGTGTAGAGTCTGTCGCCAACAGCTTTTTTAATTAATAATAGTTGATATTGTTTTGCATCGATGCCTTTGTCTATAACGGCCTCATCGGCCTGATACTCGTGTATATTCCTGAGTTCCTGCTTAAGAAGATATGCTGCTGGATTGAACCAATGCAAAATGTTTACAGCTTCGGCAAGAATAAGATCAATAGAGTGCTTCCCTTCAATGTGGGCAAGTTCGTGTGTAATTATCTCCTTGCTGCTCTCCTGGTAATCCTTCTCGGAAATCACAATATATTTCATCCAAGAGAAAGGAGTAAGCTCTTTTTTATGGATAATCAACCTTACTCCATCAACTCTTAATCTCCTAACATCAGAGGATCTTATCATCATCATAATCCTGATTAGGGAAACGGCCATCCTGCAAAAAAAGAAAAGCGATCCAGCAAGGTAGAGAATAAATAATCCTTGTACCCATACATCAATATTACTGTTTTTTGTTACGGCAACAGAGTCTTCACTAACAGCCATTGCAATTAATTGGTCAATATTCAGCGTAAGTCCCGAATATGGGACATCTTTGGCAAAAGAGACATGTATAAAAGGAATTACAAGAGATATGACAAAGAGGAAAAGTAACACTACTCTGTTGAATTTGTAAAGAGTTTCCCTGCTAAGCATAAGCTTGAAAAAAAGATAAAATACCGCAAGACAGAGAGATGATTTCAAAATATATACAAATAGATCTCCCACAGCCTTTACTTTTTTGATGATCCCTCAACCTGCCTTATGAGCTTCTTTAGTTCATCAAGCGAAACCTCTTCTTCTTCGATAAGCGATGATACAACTCCGAGATATGAACTCTTAAAGTACTTTTTAACAACATTATCCAATGCCCCTTTCTTATAATCATCTCTTGATACAAGAGGATAATACTGATATGTACTTCCAAATGAGTAATGGCTAAGAAATTTTTTTTCTTCCAATCCTCTTACAATAGTAGATAAAGTATTGAAATGAGGCTTTTTATCTGTATAAAAATCCATGAGTTCTCTTACAAAAAGAGCTCCTTTTTCCCAAAAGTGAGACATAATCTCCTCTTCCTTAGCTGTCAGTTTTTGCATTATTCAATCTTACTAAAATCTAAATACAAATATAACTATAAAATTTAGTTTTGCAACTATTTTTTATAGTTATACTTATTAAATGCAATAATTCAAAATGATAGCGCTTCTTATGCGGTATAATAAGAAATCACTCGATAATCACAACTCTGTTCAATACTGGTCTATTATACGGCTCTTCTTTATCACCCTTTGCTACTACCTCTAATTGTGAAGGATTAACACCAAACTTGTTTACCAGAGCATCAAATACGTTTTTTGCACGTTGTTCGCTGAGTCTCTGATTTATCTTAGAATTACCGGTCTCCTTGTCTGCGTAACCAGTAATCTTGTAAGTTTTGCCTGATTGTTTCATGATTTCAGCATAATTGCCAATGTTAATCATGTCAGCAGTAGAAATTTTTGCACTATTAATTACAAACCAAACAGACATTTTACCCAAAAGATATTCTGTAACAGTTACGACTTCAGGAGCTTTGTTCTTTTCTGAATTCAATTCATCAGCAAGTCTCCTCGCTTTTGCATCAGCATCAGCTATCTTTTTCTCAAGATCAGAAATCTTGTTGGTATATGGAGTATAATCACAAGGAACAGGTTCTACATATTTTGTGAAATCACGCCTGTGAAATTTATAAGTAAGGCCAATAGTTGCGGATCCCATGCCCTCACCTTTAAAACCGCCAACTGTTCCGTCAAATCTTTGGTGAACAAACAACCCTCTAAGTTCAAGATTTGCATCAAGAGCATCAGAGAGTCGCAATTTATTAATCAATCCTCCGGAAATCCCTACTTCGTTATACTCAGGATTGACATCCTCCTTCCATGATTTTGCCCAACCAACTCCGACAAAAGGAACAAACTGCCAGAATCTTGTCTGTTTATAGCCCCCAACAAAATTCGAAAGATTAAGCATGTAATCTGCATGAAGATTTAAAACATTAAAAGACTCATCTCCATTATTATCAGCATACAAAGCATTAGGTCCGTATCCTTTGGCATCAATGCCTGCATATTGGAAACGGAATCCGGAAAATGGGGTAATCCATTTGCCAACAGAAAAATCCAATGCAGTAGATATTCGGTCTCCAAATGAAAGCTCACTGTCATTTTCTCCAAAATAGACGTTTCCGCCAACTCCAGCAGATATGAACCAGTTATCCCAGAAACCGTTTGTCAAAAACGGTCCTCTTTTGGACTGTTCCTGGGCAGAAATAATCCCAAAAAACATCAAAAGAACTAAGGTTAAAAAACTTTTCTTCATAGCATTATCGAGTTAATTTGGTGAAAGATAATAAAAAAATATTTCAAACGGAAAATATTTTTATAAAAAAAAAGCCCATCTCAACAGACGGGCTTGATTTATAAAGCTTTAAATTATTCGACGATTACTACACGATTTAATGGAGCTGTTCCAAACGGCTGTTGTTCATCACCAAAAGCAACTTTTTGAAGTTGTGAAGGATTTACCCCAAATTTATTTACAAGAGCGTCATAAACTCTGTTTACCCTATCTTCGCTAAGCTTCTTGTTGATTTTCTTATTTCCGGTCTGTTTATCTGCATAACCAGAGATCTTGTAATTCAGACCTGATTTCTTGATAACTTCTGCATATTCGCCAAGATTAATAAGATCTTTGTCACTCAACTTGCTGCTGTTAATAGAAAACCAGATAGCCATCTTCCCTGCAAGATATTCTGTATTTGTGATAACCTTAGGCCCTTTTGCCTTTTCGGTATTCAATTCGTTCTCCAATTGTTTTGCCTTGATGTCAGTTTCTGCAATTTTTTTCTCAAGATCAGCAATCTTGCTTGTATAAGGAGTATAGTCGCATGGAACGGGTTTTACATATTTGGCAAAATCACGTTTCATGAAATTGTAAGTAATACCAACAGTAGCAGTTGCAAGTTCTTCTATTCCCTGTCCAACCTCATATCCGTCAAATCTATCATTCACCAGCAAAGCTTTTAATTCAATATTAAAATCCACAGCATCTGAAATACGGACTTTATTTATCAGACCAACTGTAGCACCAACTTCATTATACTTGGGATTGACATCCTCTTTCCAGGATCTTGCCCAGCCAAATCCTGCATAAGGAATAAATGACCATGTACGATCTGTTCTGTACCCACCTATTGTGTTAGAAATGTTCCAGAGAAAATCACCATGAAGATTGAACATGTTGAACTTTTCGGTATAGCAGTTTGTACATCCACTGTATTGCTTGTCAATAAACTTACCCTGGTTCTGAATCATGCCACCTTTAACGCCTATACCAGCAAACTGTCCACGAACGCCAAAAAGAGGTGTTATCCATTTACCAAGTGAAATATCAAATGCTGGAGCCAATCGGTCACCAAAATCAATCTTCCCGTCATGCTCTCCAAAGTAGACCTGTGCGCCTCCGCCAACTCCAACAAACCAGTTATCCCAAAAACCATTTGTAAGATACTGGTTGTACTTTACGTCGGTCTTTGTTTCCTGCTGCTGAGCATACATTGACACAACAGCAAACATCATGACTATAGTTAGAATTTTCTTCATGATAACTTTTGTTTAAAATTTAAATATTTATAAAACCGCTTATACAAAGATAGTACGAAAAATAAAATATTCAAAAAAAGAGAGGATATTACTCCTCTCCAACAATCTCTATCTTGATATTAGCCTTAATGTCCCTGTAACATTTAACAACCGCGTCATAGATACCTATTTCCTTAACGTTTTCCTCACCAGTTATGGTAATATTTCTGCGATCTATCTCAAAGCCCTGAAGCGCAAGAGCATCTGCTACCTGAATATTGTTGACAGAACCAAAAATCTTGCCTGTAGAACTCACCTTAGTTGCAATTTTAACCTGCAATCCCTCAAGCTTTGTCGCCAAGTTCATTGCATCCTCTCGAATCTTAGCCTCTTTATGAGCTCTTTGTCTCATGTTTTCTTCATGAACCTTTTTGGCAGAGGGAGTAGCCATAATCGCAAAACCTTTTGGTATCAAGTAATTTACAGCATATCCATTGCGCACTGTTACTATATCGTCTTTATGACCCAGATTGGTAACATCCTGTTTAAGTATAATTTCCATAAAATCTCCCTCCTATTTCAATAAGTCAGTCACATAAGGTAATAGCGCAAGGTGTCTGGCACGTTTAACTGCCTGGGCAACCTTCTTCTGAAATTTCTGTGATGTACCGGTAAGACGGCGTGGTAAAATTTTACCTTGCTCATTAAGAAATCTTTTAA
>Ga0208695_1000488_pt1 | contig 42804 bp, 35 predicted proteins | sample AD_UKC111_MetaG_FD_184449 | JGI IMG/M metagenome (GOLD analysis project Ga0208695, IMG submission 184449) | Active sludge microbial communities of municipal wastewater-treating anaerobic digesters from Hong Kong - AD_UKC111_MetaG (SPAdes)... | ecosystem: Engineered > Bioreactor > Anaerobic >... | reverse complement strand
ATGGATCGTCATGGAGGGCAAGTTATCTATTGCTGAAGCGATATCTACATCCCCTCCTGCAGATAAATCAATGGTTCCAGTAACACCAAGCAGTGATACATCTCCCCCAACAGCGCGTGTAGAAAGCGCTGCAACTCCTTCTCCATCCAGGTCACCGCCCACACGTGCAATCTCAAGCGTACCGGATATATCCATGAACCGGGTATCTCCTCCAACCATTTCAACGGACGCGCCTGATAGTTTTTCCAAAGTCAGATCCCCGCCGATTTTGCCTACGATCACACGATTGGCCAATCCACTAACCGCGAGGTCTCCACCCACTTTTTCAATTGTTACAATGGCTGTGTCTGGAATCATCAGCCTGCAATCGGCGGTCGTCTTTATCTCCAGCCCTTCATTATGCTCAGATATTTTAAGCGACTCTCCACCTCTAACAATTGCTGTTAGGTACGTATCTTGAGTACCCTCAATCGACAGATCGTCAGAGGCTTTGATCGCAATTTTTGCATTTTCTTTTAACGGAATGGTCATTTGTTTCATACGCCCTCGATCTCAATTCAATTATTTAAATATTTTTTACTATGTTTAATTATTATTAATCATCATAGCAATATTATTGATATTTGTCAATAGTTTAATAAAGTTTTTTTGAATTATTTGTGAATTTTTTTATATACAAATAGAATTGACACCTGCATACGCTCCTGTATACTATATACTCATTCTGGTGAAAGGATAACGATGAAAAAGTTTACGAGAAATTTATTCACTATTCTCCTTCTTGTTATATTGCTGGGTGGATGCACCAGGCAAACCGAAGTAGCCTACATTTCTGAAGGCGAGGAATATGAAAAAATTAAATCAATTTCTGAGCCATACGCAGAACATATCTTGAATGGCATTGCTGCCAATGATCACTTGCAATTTATCACTGATTTCGATAAAACAATGGTCGAGGCCATGGATGAGACCCAATTTGCTGCTATAGTAAAAACATATGGGAAACTGGGCAATCCTGAAACAATTGAGTTGGTTAACATCGAGGATCGCGAAGCCTATTATGGCGTGAATTACAAAGTCACCTACCCCAATAAAACCTTGATCATGTTAATCGTGGTCGACAAATATGAACCGAATCTAGTCAGTGGTCTCTGGTTCCGATAAACTTGATTTTTCCTCTATGCTTGTTACAATGTTAAATAAGTCTCGCAAATTAGTTGCAGACCAAAAACCATAAAGGAGAAAAAATATGAAACTCACTCCCCCGAAAGTTCTCACCTGGTGGATTGCAGTCATCCTGGGAGCACTTGCTCTCATCGGAACGCTGGTATCCATCCCATTCGTGACCACTTACGCCATATGGTTCGCCATCGTTGGTTTGGCTCTGCTCGCCCTCGCAACCTTGATCAAAGGGTTATGATCCAATAATTCTCACGAATCACTAATAAAACAAAAAATTGAATAACAGGCTCGAAAAATCCGGCAAGGCCGGATTTTTCTTATCGGTTAATCTCATAGACCAGATAGCTGTCTGCCGCCCCCATCGAAAGCAGTCGTAACAATATTGGTTGGGAAGTATAATCTCTTGGATCGTAAGATGTTTTTTCCACCAGATGATAATTTTCCATGAACCACTTTTGTTCAGACTCACTCAAAACATATCCCTGGTAAGTAGTGAACCTTTCGAAATGTTCCCTCTGGACAACCCAATCTGGTTTGGCGTCTTCGACAAATCGAATCCACCAGGGGGTCTGGTAAAGATCACGATAGTGCAAAATGAGTGGAGAACCCAGTCCGGCTTCGTCGTAAGTAAACATACCGGAATAATAAGGAATATACCCTGCTGGTTCAAGAAATAGGGTGTCATTCTCCTGTGCCATCTCAGCCAGCTGCTTCCCGATTCCGCCTCTGTAGACATATTCCTTTATCCCCCAACTATAGGAATACACCCATTGAGCAACCATGCCCCCGACCACCAACACCCCGATCAGTGTACCCAATACCCTGAATCCTTTGTGTTTTAAGTTCAACCAATCAACCAGCAGACTACACACAATAGCATAACCAAGGAATGTCGCTGGCCAGAAATACCACGGAAAGACTACCCTTCCAAGCGAATACGCTGCCGGCAGAAGGATAGCCATGCTGATAATCGAGAGACAAGAATACCATGTTGGAATATGGTTCCGGTTACGGATGAGAAAAATGATCATTGCAGCAATCACCAATACCAAAAATACAATCCCGAAATGATCCAGGTACTTGGTACGGATGGGGGTAAACAATCCGCCATTTTCTCCAAAGAAAACGGTCTTCGCGGTAGAGATGATCCGTTCGAATGAAAATGAGGGCCGGCTCTGTCCCTTGGCGAGGATGGAGTGGTTAAGAAGTGCACCAAAATAAAACCAGTTGAAAGCAAAGAAAGCCCCAAGTCCAGCCAGCAGAGCGCCAGCCAGGTCAAATCTCAGCTTCCTGTTGTGCACAGATTCCCAGAACAGAATGATCAGAGAACAGGCAACTGCATCAGGTCGAACCCAGGGGATCAATGCGAAACCAATCATTGCCAGCCAGTGCAGCCTGTTCTCTTTCAGCAAATAAAGTGTTAATCCGATTAAAAAAACAAGCAGGGACGTTTCCATCCCCGAATAACTGATGATTAAGGATACAGGTAGTAACGATAGAACTATCCAGAGGATCCAAGTCGATTTTCCGGGTTTATTGAGCACGCTTGCGATGAAATATGCGCCCGCTACAAACAGGATGGAATTCACCACCTGTATGGCTGGAATGAAGGCGTTTTTGCCTGCAGCCAAATGCACGATTGCGGCGATAAACACATACAGGTGAGAAGTCGATGCACTGACTCTTTCACCCGGGTTGTATCCATAGATTCCGGTATCAGCCAGGTTCTCTGCACAGCGCAGTGTGATGTAGGCATCTTCCTGGATGTGATGCGTGAGATAGAAAGGAATCCTCACTAGGACTAATGCAAGGAATATTACAGCGATAATCGCATTCGTTTTTACATGGTGGTGATTCATCAAGATAATTCTAGCGTATTTTCCTTCTCTGAGATCTATATCCGGCCAATAGCACAATAGGCACCAACACTAACGCACTGCAAAGGGGAACATACGCTTTATTCTCTACCTCAGGGGTTGGTACAGGTTCAGCGGTATTCGTAACGTGAATGATCACAGGGGGTATAGACGGCGTAACAGTTGGTTCGTTTGAAGCCGCTCCCGTCGTCACAAACACGGGAATGCTTGTCAGCCACGGGTAATCATATTCACCATTTTCGCTCACGATCCCTTGCGGAAAATAAAACTCAAGGGTGTACTCAATATCTTGGATCGTTTCATTTTCGGGGTCTAGTTCGATGGCACGTTTGATTTCTTCTAATGCCTTGATCGTTATTGGCACAGTGTCAATTCCCTCATATTTTGCATGGTAAGCGTAAAACCCCAGAAGTTCTGCATACCCGGCATGCCATAAAGCATCATCAGGAGCAAGTGTCACCGCTTTTTCATACGCAGCAGCACCAAGATCGAATAATTCCTGCACTCCCGGATCTTCCTCGAGTACATAATCTCGAAATCCTCTTCCTCCGTGCGAAGACATTACTAGTGATTTATACAATTTTCCGAGTCTTCCCCAGGCTTCACTATCATCGGGATGATTCTTAATTTGATATTGTTCAAGGAGGATTTGCTGCCAGATGGAGGGCGCAGCCAGGGTAATTGAAAAATTATCCTCTATGTCAGGTTCGAAATTGGTGAATACCCAGTTGATCTGGTTCCCACATCGGATTCCCCCCGGAACATAACGCACGTTCCCGTATTCGCTGCCGGGGATGTAATTCAGGATGCTTACTTTATAGGGAAACCGTACCGTCAACTCCGCATTACCGATAGTACCCTTCCAGCCTGCACCAGTGGAAAAGATGTACTCAAACTTAATATAAGGCAGCTCACCGGCTGCCTCAAGAATGTATTGCACCTCAATGATAACATCTGTCTGTACAGGAAAAACAACCTCGAATTCAACCCAGGGTACCTGTTGTACGATTTCCATGGGATCTTCAGCCATAATTTTTTGCAGCTCTGCGGGCTTCCCATCCACGGCAATTTTCAGGTCTCGCAGTTCTGCCATGTTCCCCCTGCCGTCGTCGGTGCCTACGGGGAAGCGTACCTTCATGGTTTCAGGCAGTGTTCCAAGGTTGCGCATTTTAAAACTGGCTGTCACCCTGGCTAATCCAAGTGAATCTGGTTCATCACCTGCAGTGGCTGTAGCGACGTATAGGGATTCCGAGGAAGTATCTTCGAGGATTTCGATCAGCACGGTTTCGGAGGTCATGCGTACCTGGGTGGATTCATTGCCCGGTTTTGGATTCGCTCCCGGAGGTTCCGCCGGTGGGGCAATGTCAGCATTCGCGGGCATCGGTACTGTCAAAAAACACAAACAGATCAAAACCACAAGGATTTTCTTCATATGATCCTCCGTGCGTCAAGCAAAACACATTGGATAAAATTATTATAACAATTCATGGATTTGTAACACATTGGATGTTTTCATCGAACTGCGGGTCTGAACACTATTCTTGATGCCCAATAAAAAACGGATAACCCATGAAGGTTATCCGTTCTAATGGTGAATTATCCTAGATAAAACCTATTCTTTTGAAGTGTTTGTTTCGGTATTCTCTTCCTTCGATTTCATCCGGGGTGCCTGTCGTATGGCCGCCTTTTTTTTCATATCCTTTTTTGGCGTTTGTGAACCAGTTTTATGTGATTTTACCGTTCTCTCTTTAGGTTTCATCACCGGTTCTGATTTTGCTTCCTTGCTCTTAGATGCCGATTTTGTTTGATTTACCTTCTTTTCTGTCTTCGCAGAGTCCGCTGAAACCTGTGCTTTTACAATTTTTCCGCGAACGCTGGATTTTGCTTTCGTACTACCCTTTTCGGGTATCTCCGGTTCGATCTCCATTTTTTGATCTTTTTTAGGGCTACCCTTCCTCGCAGGTATGGATCCAACGACCGCCTCATTATCCAGTACGGACAATGATCCCTTGTCGACGTTTTTTCTGGCCTTCCTTCGATTGATTTCCTCAGGCGGTAACGGAATCTCCAGTTGAGTATCCGCTTCGATTTTTACCTTTTTTACTCGCTTCTGTTTGCTGAGGGTTGGAGGTTCCTGCACCACATCGTTCCTTTGTTGAACATCCATAACCACATCTGCAGCAATTCGCATTTGCTCATCACGATCGATTGGTAAAATCACCGGCTCAACCGTTTCAGATACTGTATTTATTTCATTTTTCGGCCGCAGGATCCTTTGAAGCTGATTCCATATCGGCTCCAATGAGTGTTTTGCTTTCTCTATCAATGGATTCATCTCCGGGTTAACCGGGTCTGATACTTCTTCCTTGACATCAGTCTGGTTTGATGTTGATCGAACATCAACAGCAAATTCCTTTTCATCAATCTCATCAATATTAGGAATCGATTCAGTGAACTCAGTCTTTGGTTCATCTGAATTAAGAGATTTGTTATCACTCGGCTTTTTCCAGAATTTTAACCACGACAAGATTGATCTTGTTTCATATGGATCGTCCATGGTCACTGATGAATTTTCATTTTCCATGCAATCATCACAGTCGGCCTGTTTTGGCGGATCGATTGGAAGAAAAGGTTCAACCCTCTTCACCGGTGGTTCTTGTACTTCTCCTCCGGCTGTTTCTGATGCGGCATCATCTTCTTTCTTTTCTGGCTTCTTCAATACAAATCCTGGAATATGGAACAGACGGGACAAAACCCGTTCCTGTGAAGAATCGGGCACAAATTCCTGCTGATCGGCCACACCTGGTTCATCACCACCCTTGACATTCACTGGCATTCCTTCAGCTTCGTTTAGTTCAGACATCATTTCATTTATTGATGTAGAGTGTTTTTGATCCAATTCCTTGTGTGCGTGTTCTGAGAGCAGCCCCATCTCTCCTGTGATTTTCTGATCGTAATAACGTTCCCGGGAAAAGTCAGCCGCATTCTCGGTATCCGATGATTGGATATTTGCAACTCCGGATAACGGCTCATTAAGAACCACACCCAGAATCTTCTTTTGATCAACACCCAGGTCTTTTAATGCCTCTTCCAATCCCTCCAATGAATAGACACCCGTGCGAATGACCAGAAGGATTTTTTCGGTGGCAGACGCAAGTAGTATGGCATTGAGATCAGACAAAGGCGGGCCGTCAATGATGACAAGTTTTTGTCCAGATGCAGCCATCTCGATGGTTTCAGTCATTTTTTTCGGATCGATCAATTGCATCGATATATGAGCATACGCACCGACGGGTAATAGTTTTAAATTTTCAAAAGTCGTGTTCTTGAGGTTGCGGTTATCGAACTCATGATTTCCATATAGAATGTCACACAACCCCACTTGATTATGCGTATTAAACCGCGAATGTTGGCCGGCGTTAGTAAAATTAGCATCCACCAGTACCACGTGATCACCGCCCAGCGCATAATTGACTGCCAATGCTGAAGCAACCGTTGATTTGCCGTCTCCAACGGCAAAACTGGTCACCAGCAGACTCTTGTACGGGTCTCTGATACGATGAAATTCGAGGAAAGCACGAAGGGTATGGAAGGGCTTCATTTCCTCATCTTCCACCTTAATGTTCGGATCAATTCCTGCATTACCCTTCCAGGATGAAATCGGAGGGATGGCACCAATCACCTCCAACCCTAAATTCTTCAAAAGTTGTTGTTGGTTTGCAACTTTCATTCCCTTGCGATCCAGCACCAGCCCCAAAAGCATTGCAAGGATCAATCCCACCCCGCCGGATATTACCGGATTCATCACGAATACGAGAGAAGTCCGGCCTGTGGGAACAGCCGCCTCTTCGATGGTCTGTACGGTAGGCTCGCTCTGTACTTTCTCCAAACGGATCTTCTCCAGCGAATTCAGGAGCGTCAGGTTCACCTCCTGGTATTGATCGATGGTGGTTTTCAGACGCGACAAAGTTGTATCTTCAGGTGCACTCCCGCTTGTATACGGCCTTCCCAAATATTCCAGGTTGGTGCGAATTTCTTGGTACATGATCAGCAGCGGTTGAATTTCATCCAACCGGGTGTTTCTCTCAATAATATAAGATTCCTGCTCAAGATTTGTTGGAGTTTTGATCAGCGAAATTTCTTTTTGCAAGGTCAGGATCTCGTTGCGATAGGCCAGTATCTGTTTATCTACATCGTCGATAATTGATTGATTGACAGTGATTTCTCGACTATCATATTGCGCCTGCAATTCATCGATCTGTGTGCGGATTGAATTGATCTGGCTGGTCAATCCAGCTTCTTCAAGTATGTACTGCTCCTGCTGTAACTGGTTGCTGCGGGTAACCATGGCTTTGGCAAAAGCATTTGCGATATAGGCTGCTTTTTGGGGATTCTGATCACGCACAGCAATCTGTAAGATCAATGTGTCTGAAACCTGGCTCACTCGAACGTTATCCGGATCGACCTTACCATTTATTTGTTCATTTACCAGGTCTAGGATCGGCTGAGTCTTAAGTATGTAAGCATACGTTTGGATCAATTGTTGATCAGTCAAATAACCGAAATCAGATTCCTTATCCGACTTATTGCGACTGATCAGGATTTTTGATGTGGCCTCGTAAGGTGCCGGATATGAGATGGTATAAACTAATCCCAGTATTCCACCCAGGATCAAACCCAATATAAGGATTCGATAATGCCGGATGACAAACTGCACAACATCCTTGAATTCCATTTTGTCCTCCAAAAACAGGTAAACAATGAATTAAAGACGAAGTGCTTCTTTAATAGATTGAACAATGTAGTTCACATCGTTCTCAGTTAACCCTGGGTAAAGCGGCAGAGTCACCTCTCGATTCGCAATCGATTCCGTCAACGGTAAACTTTGACTTGCAACCAATGGATCCTTCTGATAATAAGAAAACTTATGGATCAACGGATAATGAATGCTGGTTTGTATCCCCGCCGATTTCATTTTTTCCATAAAACCAGATCTTTCCACGTTTTCCGGAAGCAAGATTACAAACAGGTGACAGGCGGAGATTCCGGGATGATGTTCAAAAGGAATTTTCACTTCCGGGCAGCAGTCATGCAGTAAATCAATATACATCTGGGTAATTAGCCGCCGCTTCTGGTTGAATGCATCCAATTTACGAAGCTGAGCCAGGCCAACGGCCGCCCGCATCTCATCGATGCGATAGTTATATCCCAGGTCAACGACATCGTAACTCCAGGCGTGACCGCGGTGCCGGTCCCAGGTCAGGCTGGTCATTCCATGGGATCTGATGAGCGACATTTTTTTATAAATTTCTTCATCATTCGTCACCACCATACCCCCTTCACCCGTTGTCATATTCTTGTTCGAAAAAAAGCTGTAACATCCCACATTACCCCAGGTTCCCAGCATTCTGGAATCGAGAAATGAACCGCTGGCATGCGCTGCATCTTCGATCACAGTCAAATCATGTTCTTCAGCAATTCGCATGATTTCCGGCATGTTACAGGCGTACCCCCCATAATGCACCACCATGATTGCACGCGTTCTCGGGGTGATCTTCTCTTCAATGGATTTGGGATCGATATTTAAATCATTCTCACCACAAATTTCAGCGAAAATTGGGACAGCACCGGTGTAACAAACTGCATTTGCCGTTGCCACAAAAGTTAACGAAGGAAGAACAACCTCATCGCCCGGCTTCAAATCTGCTGCCAGACAGCCCATATGCAGACCAGTTGTTGCATTGGTAACAGCAAGCGCAAATTTTGCACCAGAGTATTCCTTGAAAGCCTCTTCGAACTCCTGGGTCACCGCCCCCATGGTCAACCAGCGGCTCTTCAATACTGTGGTAACCGCAACAATTTCTTCATCACTGACATCCACGTCAGCCAACGGGATACGCCAGGTCATGCCTACTCCTCCTTGAGAAATTCATGCCGCATATTTTCAAAATCGACAGCAGCGCGTTCATAATCTGCAGGTCTTCCCAGGTCCTGCCAGTAACCCTCGAACGGCAGGCCTACTACCCGTTCTCCTGCGGCCACCATTTTCTTCACCAGGTCAGGAAAATCAAGATATTCTCCCACCGGTATATAGTTCAAAACTTCAGGTTCGAACACATAGATACCCATACTCACCATGAAATCAAAGGTCGGCTTCTCGGAATATCCCATCACCTGGGAGGTCCCATTGAACTGGATCACCCCCAGGTCGATCTTCTCCTGCCGTCGATGGGCGGCAATGGTTGTGATAGCGTGCTGAGATTTATGGAATTGGATCAAATCTCGGAAATCAAGGGTCGTTAATACATCACCGTTTGTCACCAGAAAGGTCTCGTTCAGACCATCGATCAACGCAATCGGTCCGGCTGTTCCAAGCGGTTTATCTTCCAGACTGTAGGAAATATGCAATCCAAAACGGCTTCCATCATTGAAGAACGCATGAAGCAATTCTGAAAGGTGTCCCACGGTAAGTACAACGTCTTGAATTCCCGCCACCTTCATCTGGTGTAGGATCACTTCCAATATAGGCATATCACCAATTGGCATCAACGGCTTGGGAAGAATTTTCGTGTACGGCGCAAGGCGGGTGCCTTTACCACCAGCAAGCACTACCCCTTTCATATTCCCTCCTTATAATGATTACTTAAATTGCGTATTTGCCGATCTTGTAATGGTTCAAATGACGACTGATCCATTCAATGGTCCGAGACAATCCTTCATCCAATGATACGCGCGGCCGCCACCCGGTTAATTCGGTCATAACCGTATGGTCTGAAATCAGCCGAAATACTTCTGAATCCTTTGGCCTAAACCGCTCAGGATCAATTTCAACGCTGGCTGTGCTTCCGGTGAGTTCAATGATCTTCTGGGCAATGGCTCCGATCTTAATTTCGGTTCCTGTTCCCAGGTTTAGGGTTTTCCCTGAGACGCGCTCGCTCTCACTGGCCAGAATAAATCCCTCAACAGTGTCATCAACAAAGGTAAAATCCCGAATAGTTTCAAGATTACCCAGGTAAATCGTCTTTCGGGCAAGTGCCTGTGTGATGATCGTCGGGATTACAGCCCGGGCAGACTGGCGGGGGCCATAGGTATTGAATGGTCGCACTGTGACCACGTCCATACTGTACGTACGGTAAAAACTCTCTGCTAGTTTGTCTGCCGCGATTTTTGTTCCTGAGTACGGAGACTGAGCCTGGAGCGGATGTTTTTCATCGATGGGTGCATACTGCGCAGTGCCGTATACTTCGGAAGTAGAAGTGTGCACCAGCCGTTTGACCCCAAGATCGCGGCATGCCAGAAGGACATTCATCGTTCCTAAAACATTGGCTTCAACCACTTCACCAGGATGTACATAGGAATAAGGAATGGAAATCAACGCCCCCAGGTGAAATACAACCTCGCAATCAGTAACGGCTGAGCGCACTGCATATGCATCACGCAAATCTGCCCCGATAATATCGACTTTCTCGAGGATATCAGACGGCACATAACGCAGCAACCCCAGGTCGCCGCGTGAATTGTAATGCGCCATCGCCCTCACATTGGCGCTGCGCAGCACCAATGCTTCCACCAGGTGACTGCCAATAAACCCTCCAGCTCCAGTGACCAATACTTTTTTGTCTTGCCATGCATTATCCATTATGTATCCTCTTCCCAATCAATGAGCTTGTCCATTGTGAATATTCCAGTGTGGTGACTGGTTGAAGCAATACGTGGTACAGTGCACCGAGAATTTCATCCAACGCGACAACGCGGAGGTATGAATGATTCATCTTTTTAATCTGTTCGATCTTACTTACTTGAATCGTACTGATCAACAAACCCACGTGATTTTTCTTGATCAAAGCCGGTAGATCCTTAAGATTCCCCAAAACTGTACAGCCTTCGATTTTCATCCCTTTCAAACATGGGTTTTCATCCACCATCCCAACCACATGAAATGCATACCTGAAATAACTTCGGTGTAAGAGCCATAACGCCAGCCGTGATTCTTCCCCGCAGCCGACAATGATCACTCTTTCACCAAAAGCCACAGAGGGATTGTTCAGGATGGCCCAACCACCGGTAAGCGCATCAAAAAAGCGCACCCGGAACCGCGTAAAGAGGAATCCGATCGTCGTCAGCAAACCGATAGTAAAGAGCATGGACTGCGGCAATGCCGGGTACGGCAACCAGAAATATTGACTTTGGCTTCGGTTTAAGACCATCATCGCAACGGTCATCACCCCCCCGGTGATTACCAGCTTCATGGCATCCTGTAACGTAGCACGTGACCACATGACCCGGTCAAGTCTCCATGTGGCATTGGCGATACCAAACAGGAAGGAAAAGAGGATTGTGAAGATCAACAGGGGACCAAACCCCCAATTCAACGGGGCTTGATTCCTGTAAAAAACACCAATAATAGAAATCGCCATGAAAGCCGTCAGCGTATCCACTACCAGCCATGAAATAAAGCGATTTGCCAGGCGCTGAATCCACCCGGAGAAAAATACGGTATCTGGCATGGTGCGTTTTATTAAGCGCGGAAAGACGATCAACAATGTCATGAAAAGGATATCCAGGTCTGCGAAAAAGGAATGGTGCCGCGAATACAACACATCCAGGCGAAGTTTCTTGGGTAGGATCTCTTCCAGATAAATTCCCATTACATTTCTGAGGTCGATCAGTTTCTCTTCATCATGGTAGATCACACTCGCCGGACTGGTGATGCCGGGACGAACAGAAAGGATTTCTCGACGCTCCTCTTCACTCCAGCCAGCCACGATCTCAGGGTCTTCCGGCCGCGGGCCAACCAGGCTCATGTCACCGCGGATCACATTCCACAACTGCGGAAACTCATTGATCTTGGTGTCTCTCAACCACCTTCCCACACGAGTGACCCGGGGATCATCGTTGCAAGTTACTTTTGGCCCCATATAGCTGGCCGGTGTTTCATACATCGTACGGAATTTAATGATGTCAAATGGAACATTCCCTTTTCCGATCCTTTTTCCATAATAAAAGATCGGTCCGGGTGATCCAATCTTGATCAATGCAGCAATGATCAGGAAAAACGGAGAAAGTACGATCAATCCAATCGTACAGAAGAGCATATCAAAGACGCGTTTGAATAAGAGACCGATCTTCTTCGATACACGGTCACGATTTAGGTTAAGCCGAGAAAACCAGTAGGCTGGGGTGCGTATCATTCAACCTCAATTCCCATTAATGGACGAAAACTTCTATTGAAAACTGACAAATTCAATATGCAGCACCGGGGCAGCAGTTGGAATGCCGTAATAAGAGACTGCAACTCTGCGTCCGGTGCCTGTAACGATAAACACCATGGAATTGCCAGATACCCATCCAGATCGATTGACCACTTCCGTGATCACGCTGCTTAGATCTGTTGTCCTTTGATCCACCCCCGCAGCACCAGTGGTAAGCCAAGGAACGGGTTCCCATGCTGCATATGCTGTTCCCACAGGTCTTGTAGACACATCATACGCAATTGAGGTAAACGCCCCCGGATTGTCAGCTGCCTGCGCTTTGATCACCAGAGACGTTGCCTCTGAAGAAACCGAATCAACCGTGAATTGAATATACGCATTCGTGATCGTCGCACCCTTCGGAATCGAGATCCCTCTGAAACGCATTCCGACCGTCTGCAGCGTTTTGTCATAGACTAGCTCCAAGTCAGTACTGGTACGATAGACATATCCGGAGGTATTTTCTTCTGCCTCATCATATTTATCGATGATCTTTATGTCGAGTGAATAAGTTTGGCCCACTAGAATGCTCACTTCATCCGACGAGGTGTATTGGCCATCCGAAGCACTGAGCCGCAGCATGTAACTGCCCGCTACAGAGAAATGCACCGTGGTATCTACCAGATTGACATTATCAAAAACAACACTTCCGGGACCGCTCACAAGACTCCAGGTAGTGATTAATGTTCCAGGCGGAACGGGCAAGCCGTCATCACTAACAAATCCATCCAATTCAACCGCTGCTGGAAGAATGACAGTCTGGTCAACACCTGCATAGACGAAAGGTGATTCATTGGATTGAGTTATGGGAGTTGAGGAGGAAGTTGGCGTCTGAGTTGGCGTTGGTGTTGGAGTGTTGGTAGCAGTCGGAGTATGCGTGTTTGTCGCCGTCGGTGTTGGAGTATCCGTCGCAGTGGGCGTATGGGTTTTTGTTACCGTCGGCGTGAAGGTGTCTGTGAAGGTTACGATTGGTGTGTTCGTTGCAGTGTTGGTAATGGTAGGTGTACGGGTATCCGTAGCTGTTGGGGTTTTGGTTGGTGTCTGGGTAGGTGTAAGCGTGGATGTATTAGTCGATGACGGAGTAATCGTATTTGTCTGAGTTGGAGTCAGTGTGAAGGTACTGGTAGCTGATGGCGTAGGGGTTAACGTTTTCGTTGCGGTTGCAGTGTTCGTATATGTTGCTGAGGGGGGTGGCGTGTTTCCTGAGGGTTGAAACTCGATATGCAGTAACGGTGCACCCGCTGCATCGCTGTTGTACGCCCTGGCAACTCGTTTGCCGCTGCCGGTGATGATGAATACTACCGAATTGCCGATCCTCCAATCTGGTCGATTTACGATTTCCTGGACAAGGCTGCTCAAATCACTGGTGCGTTGATTAACACCCACTTCCCCAATCACAGTCCATGCGGGCGGAGACCAGGATGCATTCGCAGTGGTTCGAGGTCTGGATGAGATATCATAGTTTACTGCTGTAAAAGTTATTGGATTGGAAGCAGCCTGGCCATTGATGATCAGAGATGTTGTTTCTGATGTTTTCTTATATGCCTTGAACTGGATATAAGCATTGGTAATTTTCACTCCCTGTGGGATATTCAGGCCGGAAAAATATAATCCTACTGTTTGTAGACTGGTATCGTATACCAATTCCAGGTCTGAACTTGTTCGGGATACCAGCCCTGATGCCGATTCCTCAGCATCATCATTACCGGCAGCTATGCGTTTTTCGAATACCGTTGAAATACCGTAAGACATGACAACAACAATAACAGTATCAGTGGAGGTCAAAGCTCCATCAAAAGCAGTCAATTGCAGCACATACGTGCCAGCCTGGCTAAACCGGGCAGTGGTATCAACAGTGGTGGAATCACTAAAATTGACCGTCCCCGGACCGCTCACTTGAGACCATGTAACAGTGAGAGAGTTGGGTGGATTGGGATAGCCGTCATCGCTGGCAGTGCCATCCAGCACCGCCTCTACCGGCAGAATCACCGCCTGGTTCGGTCCCGCGTCGATTACTGGTGCTTTATTGGGAATGGTTGTGGCTGTTTGAGTCAAGGTGGCCGTTGGCGTTAGAGTGAATGTTGCAGTGCGGGTCGATGTTGCAGTGCGGGTCGTTGTTGCAGTAGTAGTCGATGTCATTGTCAGTGATGCGTTAGGAGTATTGGTTGAAGTGACCGTCACTTGCGGTGTAGAGGTGGCTACTGTTTGAAATGTATTGATCTCAAATAGCATCCCATCGTTTTCATCAGGGTCTGTTCCATCGTCCACACCTCGCGAGACGAGATAGAAATGCTTTCCACCTGACCCGTCACTGGCAGGGCCGTATGCCAATCCCGACCGTACGGTCGTAGGCAGAGATGTCAGATCGAAACTGGTCAACAGGTTTCCGTAAAAATCTGTTTCCAGAATAGCTTTCACGCCGTAATTTCCAACAATATTGATCGTCCCGCGATCGGGGTTATATTCAATCCCCTCTGGATCCTTCATGTTATAGACATAGGTATCAAAATGGGTAACCTGGTCATCTCCGGTTGGTGAAATACCATCGAACACTCCATTGAGACCTGGCGAAACGATATAGATTTCACTTCCCTCTCCGTCGGCGACATAGAGGTTACCGGCACCATACGCAATGCCTCCCGGATCATAACTGCTGAACGACCGGGTGCTGAAATAGATTACCGTGTCGTCTGCTGTACAATACTGCCCGTCAGCACCCAGATTCACTTCATAGATTTTTCCGGCATCATCACTGGAGAAGAAGATGTGACCATTTTGATTATTGACTGCAACACCCGTAGGTTCATCTGTGAACCCCATCGTGGCACAAGTTCCAGTTAAACTGCCATCCAGCGTTGAAAGATACACATTTTTCCCGGTAAACAGCGCCGGAATCTGGTCCACTTCAGAATCACTGATTAGCAATCCGCCTGAAGCAGGCCAGTATGCAATCCCGGAAGTATCCGGGCTGGGTGGGTTCCATAGAGAAAGCTGCACACTATTGGTAATTGCGATCGGCAGAATCTCGGCAAGTGGTTCTACTGCGGTCAAGTCAAAAGAAATCTCGAGAATCTCCGCACCGGTTCCATTTTTACCATTCCTGGAATCTCCCGCGTCCAGAATGTTAAGCGCCAGGTTTTCTGAATCGTCAGTCGGATCACCTGTGGGAGCAAAGACAATTCCCACTGGATTTATCAATCCCAAAGAATTCACATCCCACACTTTTTCGATCTGGCCAACAGGAGATAATTTTATGACCTGCTCGGGTTTGGACATCAAGAGGTATATGAAGCCTGTTTCCGGGTGAATGGTGATTGCAGCTACCTTGTGCAGGTTCACACCTCTGATGGGTTTTCCTGAGTAAATCAATTCCTGTTCGCCATCGAAGGATTGATCTCCGTTCACGTTGATCATCTGAGATGTGGCGGCATCCAGGATTTGCAGGTCATGCGTGGCCGGATTGACCATTAACCTAATGATCGAGGAGATCCCCACCTTTTCTATCGATAGAGAATCCGCAACCTGCCATTCATTGCCAATGGATTCGATCCTGACAATTCTCTTGTTGTGCTCATCAAAATAAAATGCCGTCTGTGTTACAGGATCGAATGTAAAGTGCGAAAACGAATCGCTGTTTGTGCTGACACTCTGAGTTCCAACCCGCTCCTTATCAAACAGGTTTACTTGGGATAGCAGGACATTTCCGTCCGCTGTGTTTTGGTTTTCAAATACAATGAATGAATTTGAGTCTTCATCAAAAGTTAATCCGATCGGGGATGTGATGCCAGCCTGGTCAAGTTCAACGGTGCGGGATAACTCGACGGGGTATTCTACCAATTGCGCCCTCACCGGATGGACAGTAGAGAGGATGCCGGTTCCGACCATTACGAACACGCAAACAACAATCAGCCGTTTCATAATATTCTCCACCATAAATCAGGTTTGAATAAGGAGAATAAAACTGTTTTCTCAACTACAACAATGAAGTGCTGAAATACCTTTCCGCGCGATCTGGCAGCACGGTCACCACCTTGTTGCGGTGGTTATCCAGATGCAGTGCAGCATAAGTATTCGCCCCCGATGAAGTTCCCACCAGCAACCCTTCCTCGCGTGCCAGCCTGCGGGTCGTCTCGATGGCTTCCTCGTCTGAAACCGTGACGACCATGTCGATCAGATTCTTATCGACCACCTTGGGAGTAAATCCGTCGCCGATTCCCTGTATCATGTGAAGCCCGGGCTCACGTCCCAGCAGGGAAGCGCTGTTGCGCGGTTCCACGGCTACGATCTTGATATTCTTGTTTTTTTCCTTGAGGAACCTGCCAATCCCCTGCAGTGTGCCGCCGCTGCCTATCCCCGCCACGAAGAAATCCACTTCTCCCCGCATGTCTTCCCATATTTCCGGCGCCGTTTGCAGATAATGGGTTTCCGGGTTATCCGGGTTTTCAAACTGGTTGACCACGAAGAATGCTTCAGGATCCTGGTCAACGATACTATGTAACAGGTTCAGACAACCAGTAAGATTCTCGTCTGCGGGTGAAAACAGGCACTTGCCGCCAAATGCCTGGATGATCCGCTTGCGTTCTTCGGACACATTTTCCGGCATGATGCACAGTACCTCGAATCCTTTTTGAACGCCCACCAGGCTCAAACCAATCCCTGTGTTCCCGGATGTGGCTTCGATGATCGTCATTCCATTTTTCAAGATACCATTCTGGATACTCTTTTCAATGATGTACCGGGCAACCCTGTCCTTGATGCTCCCCCCTGGGTTCAAAAATTCCGCCTTGGCAAAAACATTGCCCGATGACATCCTCGAAAGTCGAAGCATCGGGATATGTCCGATCAGTTGAAGGATCGATTCCTGTGGCATTTTTTATACTCCTCAGTCTAGAGCTTTTCCAGCCATTCTTCCCGCCAGAACAAAAAACAGCTGCGGTCGCACTGGCCAAAAACCAAAACTCCATCACAAAATACCCCATCCAGGATGACGACGCCTTTAACTTTTTTGAACACAAAATCGCGTTCGTCGAGAAAACGATGCAAGGGTTTGAATACCTTTTGGGTCGTTCCGCAATATGCCCACATGCAATCCAGGAAAGTGCAGCCGTGAAATTTCCTGTCTGCGTCAAGCATTGGCTCGATCTCTTCCCTGGATCTGACTCTTACGAGATCACCAGGTTGAAGTTCAATACCACCAGACCTGACAGTTTGTGTCTTTGTTGACTGACTTCGGTCGACTACGAGATTATGGAAAAAACGCATCACGCTGCCACGGATTGGCTTAACAAGACGGTTCCAAGTTTTAGAAAGGATGAACAGAATAAATCCTTGCGGGTGGCTGGTTTCGAACCATATCCGGCGGCTCGAATAGTTCAACTGACCTAGTTGACAATCACCATTGTTATCCATTGAAATATCCTTTGAACTGAAAATCTCTATGATTCAAGGAGTAGATCGTTAACCAGGTTTTCTGGCAAGCATTGCTTATCAGCAGGAAGTTTCCCCTCAAGATAAAATCTGAATATCCCTTCGGTTTTGGTCCAGAACGGATGATTCGGGTTCAACTTCTGCATCCTCTTGATCAGCCAATAAGATCCATTGCCAATGAAAGGCTGGAACAATGGGTTGAAAAAGATTTGCTGCCTGACTGGCTTGGGTATCAGACCCATGCGGAATTTAAATTCATCCACACTTTCCGGTGCATCCAGCGAATGGAGGTTGGTGAAGACCTCCTTGATACCTGGCCGGTTTAGAAAATCAGTACATACGGTATAAAATAGCGCGTTATTGACGTGCAGACACAGGTACTCCCGCAAACTTTGGGCATATGGAATCGTCCATGTATCATCTATCCTGGCAGTAATAACGGTAGCCGCCAGCGATCCACTAACGATTGCAGCCCAAACCTCGAATCCCGGTAATCCCTCCGCTGAATGGCAGAGTATCTCCCATTGTTCGCGCGTCATACATTTCGATCGCTGCTGGCGGGCAAGGGTATCCTGCTGCAGTTTCCAGCCTTCATCCGCCAACCGGGAAAATGAAACCTGTTCGATTCTGCATTGAGACAACCCTTTTCGGATGCCATTCTTTCCCTGGGATCTGAAGGAGTCAAACTCATAAGGTAGTTTCGCAACAACGTGATAACTGATCTTGCCCGTCTTGCATGAATAAGGCTTGGAATACCTGACCGCAATCGCCCCGCTCTGATGCACCAGCTCCATCAGCTCATTCTTGTCAGGGTCGATTTGCCAGTGATAAGGAAACGCCTGGTACACCCCCGGGCCAGCGTTATACCAGTAGCTGGATTTGGTGCGATAGACTTTGTATCCTTGTCTTTTTAGCCAATCAGAGAAAATCTCTGGATTCATTCGCGCACCTCCTATCCACTCCCATTCGCATACTTAACGGTCATCCGGCAAATCTTTTCAACTTCAGCATCCGCCAGGTCAGGATAACAGGGCAAACTAAGGATCGATCTGGCTATAATTTCCGCATTCGGACAATCTTTTTGATCGAATTCTTCTGCGCATGAGTAACGGTGCGACCAGGTGATATCCACTCCACGCTGCTGCATATACTTGTAAAATTCCAGTTTCTTTTCAACCAGTAAGGGATATTGAATCCATACCGGTTCCACGCCGGCAGGAATTATCGGTGTTTGGAAGACAGGATGATGGTCTAGAGCCTGTGTGTATCGACCGGCAATCCAACGTCTGCGCGCAATATTCCGTTCCAGATCTTGCCATTGATTCAGGATGAGTTCCACGGTAAATGCTGAGCATTTAGCCAGGTAACCCGGTGCTGCCCCTGCAGGAGCTGGAACGATCTCATACATCGCTTCTCCGTTCAACAGACGGTGCGCCGCTTGTGTGAATGGATAGATCCAACGCCTGGTGGCTACCTTATGAAACATAGTGGAAAGGTAGTTTCGCCAGATTCCGCTTTCAGTCTTTACGTTCTCCAGAAATGTACCAATCCTTTGGGCAAGTTGATCATCATTGGTAATGATCACCCCACCTGTATTGGCTGAGAGTAATTTGGTATCTTGAAAACTAATCACTCCAACGTCGCCAATGGTTCCGGCGAACCTTCCATCGATACGTCCCCCCATGGCGGTAGCAGCGTCCTCAACCACGAGAATTCTTTTCTGCCGGGCGGCATCCAAAAGGGGCCGCACATCGTAGGGAATTCCAAACAGGCTGATGGCGAAGATGGCACTGACGTCCTCTATCATTGCTTCTATATATTTTTCCGGGTGTACATTCAATGTGGTTGGATCGGGATCCAGCAGGAACGGCTGATACCCTGCAAACCATGCAGATTCCGGCACGTTTCTGCAGTTATATGCCGGCATCAACACTCTCCCCGGACGATTGAGTGCTTTCAGTATTACATATAATGATGACCTTCCGCTTTTCATCAGGAAAACGTGCCTTACCTGGAAGTAATCTCTCAGGCAAGACTTAAGCACCTCTGCGCGAGTACCGCGCAATGAGTGAGAAAGACTACGATTGATTTCGGCAAAGGAATAAGTAGGTTCGTATCGAGGAATCATCATAAAAGCACCTCATTATGAAAAAGCGGTTTGGGAAATTATGCATTCAGATGACGAGAAATAAATGGCGGTCAATTGTTTTACTAATATTTCAGTGACACGTCTACCCGGCACCCTCGATATACTCGGAAGCAATCCTGCACACCTCTCGAGCTTCGCTCTCCTTCAAATCAGGGTAGCAGGGTAAACTGACGATCGACCTGGCAATCTTTTCAGCATTCGGGCAATCCTTTTGACCAAATTCTTCAGCGCAGGTATAGCGATATGTCCAGGTTGTATCTACACCATGCCGCTGCATATAATGATAGAAATCTTGCTTGTTCCTGACTAACAGAGGAAATTGGATCCATGCCGGTTGAATACCCAGCTGAACGTTTGGAATCGTGAAGGCGGAATGATTTTCTAGTCCTTGTTGATAAATGCTGGCGATCCTTTGCCTTCGCTCAATATTATTTTCAAATGCATCCCATTGATTCAGGAGCAATTCCACACTAAAAGGTGAACATTTACGGAAATATTCTGCGACAGGTTGATCAGGTGCAGTCACAATTTCGTAGGTAGCTTCTCCATATACTGCCTTGTATACTGCAAGCGTATAAGGATATAGCCAGCGCCGGGTAGCAAGTTTTCGGAAAAGTGAGGCAAAATAGAATTTCCAAATCCTTCTCTGGGTTTCAACATCTTGTAGAATTACGCTAATCTTCTGAGCCAGATCATCATCGTTGGTGAGAATCAACCCTCCCGTTTTTGCTGCCAACGGCTTGGTGTCTTGAAAACTGACAACTCCAACATCCCCTATCGTTCCCGTCAATTGTCCATCGATCCGCGATCCCATTGCGGAGGCTGCGTCTTCGATCAACAGGATTCCCTTCTTTTTCGTAATTTCCATTATCGGACGCACATCGTACGGCACTCCCAACACACTGATGGCAATAATGGCTGTAACATCTTCCGAGATGGCCTCTTCAAATCTCTGCCAGGGTACATTCAGTGTTGAGATATCTGCATCCAGAAAATATGGGGAATAACCTGCAAAAACCGCCGCTTCGGGGACATCAGCACAGTTGTATGCCGGCATCAATACTTTCCCCGGGCGGTTGTACGCCCGCAATATGGTATACAGGCACGTTTTCCCGCTTCTCAACAAAAATACATGTTTGACCCTAAAATACTCCCTGGCACGTTTCTCTAGCTCTACCGTCCGATCTTCACGTAAACTGCGTAACAGGCTTTTATGAATATTTGTAAATGAATAGGTTGGCTCATATCGGGGAATTATTTGGTCACCTCTAAGAAAGAATCCGGTAAACAGTAAACAGACTCGCGAAATATGAGTGTTAAGCACACAAATACTGGTCAATTGACTTACAGGTGCCAAGGATCATTGAAGTGGTACGGTTGACCAGCCACAACACTGATGAACATCTCCTCCATTCTTTGTACTTGCCGGGACGAACTGAACTGGCTCAGGGCAAACTCCTTTCCATTCTTCCCCCATAATTCCCGTTGCACCTGATCCTGCTTCATCTTCATAATCGCCTCAGCCAGTGCTGCCGGATCTTCAGCAGGAACCGTCACACCGCAGTTCGAGATGCGGACCAGGTCAGCAGCATTCGAGTCTGGTTCCGCTGAAAGCAGTAAAGGCCTGCCGCTCGCCATATCCGAGAGCATCTTGTGCGGAATCACAGCCTTGAAATATCCATTGGGATTATCACTGTGCTCTTTTCTTAGCATCACCAGCAAAATATCGCCCGTCGCTAATGCATCCGGCAGATCCTCCCGCGGAATAGGCGGCAACAATAAAATATTCGTATTCTGCAACCGGTTGATTTCATCCTGCATTTCTTTGAACTTGTTGCCTCCCCCGATTACTATAAATTTTATGTCTTGCTCCGGCTCCAGTATTTTGGCAGCCTGAGGAAGTGTTCTTGCGCCAATGGCAAACCCAATGGTACCGGCATACATCACGACAAATTGATGATCCAGTTGATACTTGTTCGAAAATTGAGTAGATTGCTGTTGTTTTCCAAGAAATTCGGTATCAGCCCAAAGGGGAATGACATACACCTTGCTTTCGTTAACACCACGGCTGATGATATATGACCTGTTTTTAGGCGAATGCACTCCCAGGTAATCCACATTTCGATAAGTCATTTTTTCGATCACGCGTGCGATCTTGAAACAGATATTACGGCGGGTCATCACGTTCATGGAAATCAGGAATTCTGGAAACGTATCCTGAAGGAAGAGGATCATTTTTGATTTTCGGATCCATTTAATGATTGCAGCAAAAAATGACAGAGTAATGGGCGGAGGCATTAAATAGAGGATGTCAACCGGCTTGATCCGTAATCCCTTGAAGAGAATATCGATATCGGTTAAAACTTCGCATACTGCTCTTCCAATTAATAAACCTTTTCTTGTTGTCCGAGGTTTTACACGGATCACATGAAAACCATCCAGGTGTTCATCATAACTGGGTTGCGGCATATCCGCTGAAATCATGTGATGATACGGAATAGGACAAATAACGGTCACCGTGTGACCGGAAGCCGCCAGGTGTTTGGCCAACTCATACTGCATGGTAGCGCCGCCGCCAAATTCCGGAAAAAAATGATGCGTCAGGATTAATATATTAAGCCTCACGAAGTCTCCAAAAAGGCAGAGTGATCATAGATTATTCCGCCCTTTGCCTAAGAATCCACTTGTATGTCTCTGCCAGGCCTGTATCGAGATCGGTGTGCGCCTGCCATCCCAGGATCTGGCGGGCTCTTTCGCATACCGCCACCCTTCCACGATCACCTTCCGGCCTACTGGTGTCATAAACGGCGGTGATAGGTTTGCCGCTAATGCTGACGATCTTCTCCGCCAGAGTGCGTACCGATGTTGGCCGTTCAGAACCAACCTGTATCACCCCCTGGTTCATTCCTTTCAACACAACGAGGATCAAAGCCTCCACGATGTCGTCGATGAAAACAAAATCACGATACTGATTTCCGCTTCCCCAAACAACAAATGGCTCATCAGGAAAGCGAATAGCCTTCATAATCAATGAGGGAATCACCTGCGAACGTGTTTGCTCAATCGACACTCCCGGACCGTAAACATTATGGAATCGGAGCACACCCACATTGATCGAATTCGATTTAGCAGCCAGCAGCGCTTCATATTCTCCCATCAGCTTGCTCCAGCCGTAAGATGATTCCGGTTCCGCCGGATAAGTCTGATCCTCTCTCAAGGCTGCAATCCCGTCAGCCATTTGCAGATGCCTCGGGAAGCTGCACGCAGTTCCCACGTAAACGTAATTTGGAATTCTGTTGAGGACGCAGGCTGCAAGAACATTGGTATTGATTAAAATATTTTGCCGATAAATGAACAGTTCATTGTCAAATGCAAATTGAACCCCACCCACTACGTCAGCCAGGTGATAAACGAGATCAAAACCACGGATAATCTCCAGGCATTTGGCTGGGTCTGTTAGATCAGCAAGGTGAAATTTTGACTCAGGTTGTAATACAGACACACCAGCTTCGTTCTGAAGATTCTGTAAACTTCCGCGCCAGAGGTTATCAACGACCTCAACCTCTGCGCCGTCTGCCACCAGCCGCTTGACCAACGAGCTTCCGATAAACCCTGCCCCGCCGGTGACCAGCACTTTCATCTTTCCGAGAGTGGTGTGTGGATGATTCATCTGTCTGCCTTTATCGGGCGTAACCGAACAATATAATTTAGTGTCTGATGATGACCCTGGCTGCGAATACATCCTAAATATCGCAGCAATCACCTTATGTATAGTCGATCGTCAATTCCTCATAAACACCGATCAGTCTGTTGATGTATGACTGGATCGATAATTTTTGTTTAACAATTTCGAGACTGTGCATGCCCATCCGGTCGCACAGGTCAGGGTGATCCGCAAGCGTGCTGATTCTATCCGCCAGTGATTGCACATCTCCAGGTTCAACCAGGTAACCGTTGTATCCGTCAATCACAACCTCCGGAATTCCACCCACAGGCGTGGATATGATCGCCCGCCCTTGAGCCATCCCTTCCAGGATTGCCATCGGCAGCCCTTCATTGTATGAAGGCAATACGAAGAAATCCATCCGTTCCAGGTAATCTCGCTTCTTTTCCCCGGTCACTACACCCACAAGCTCGCAACGATCTTTGAACGCATGCTCCGCCAATTTCTGATGGGCGATATCCAGATCCCCCTGGCGTTCCTCATAACCCGCCAGCCAGATATGGATGCCGTTTCCGTTTTGACCAATACTGCCCACCGCATCGATCAGATCAAACGCTCCCTTACGCGGTCCAATGCTCCCCAGGAAGAGTCCATAAGTAAATTCTCTTTTAGCCGGATGAGTGGTGGTTTCATCCGGTATCTGGATGCAGTTCATAAAAGTGTGTATCTTTGCTTCGTCGACGATGGAAGATAATTTCGCCTTCCATTTATCAGAGACAGCAATTACGGCATCAGACTTATTGAGCATGTAGCGGGTGTATGCCTGCACCAACTTGGAGTGATTGGTGTAAAGCTCGGCGTAGTCCGCTGCGTGGATATGGATGACGACTTTGCTCTTCATCATCTTTCCAATCCAGATGTAAGCCGTATCCTTCAACCAGGCGATACCCTGTGATGTGTGGATATGCAGCAGGTGGGGACGGAATTTCTTGATCGAGCGAGAAAAACGTGAAAGCTGTTCAATAGCAATTGATAAATTCTTGAAGGAAAATTTCCCGGATTTCTTGGAAGGGCGGTTCGAAACGGTTGGAAAGTAGTAGAGTTGAACTCGGGAGTTCACATGGGGAAGAATCGTATCCACCAGGGTACTGATCCCTCCAATGATTCCGCTGCCCGGTCCTACCATCATCACTTTCAATGAGCGATCACGATTACTATCCATTTGTAAAATCCCTAATTCTGGATATTGGACAACAATCACGATTTTATCGGTGCGCCTGGAACTCCAATGATTCCTTGATCTTCAAGTGTGATCTGTATGATCTTGCCCGTGGTCATTTCTTGTTGTTTTTTCGAGGTTACCTTTATCAATTCACCGCTGATGACAATGAGCGTTAACAGCAGCCATGTCGGTTTTTGATAATCCCATGAAACAGAAGATCCCCCAATGGCCCACATACCCATTACGGTGATCCACAGAAGGGCATCATACTTTGGATGCTTGATGGCTTCCAGCCCCGCCAGGATTAAAATGAAGCAAAAAAGCAAGAATCCAACGATGCCAGTTTCAGAAAGCACCGAAAGAAAAGTGTTATGCGCAATGGTGCCAAACCTGGTCGCAGTTTTAAATGCTCCGCTGCCCACACCCAGGAATGGATGCTCATCAATGATCCCCGCGGCATCGGCAAAGATTTGCAGTCTTCCGCCCAGGTAATCCGTTTCACCGGACTTGAACGTACTCATGATGCGCTGCATGGTACTGTCGGGGATGATGATCACTGCTGCAGCCATCAGAAGAACGATCAAAATACTGAATGGAATCTTCACCTTATTTCCCATCCGGCCCACCGTTGGCAGTATGTAGCACAAGCTGAGCATTGCGGTAATAAAACCGCCGCGGGAACCGGTGAGAAAGATAGCAAAAAAAGCAGTTGGGATGTACAGCAGGTTAATGACCGCAACCCACTTTCTAGCAGAATTCCCAACAGTGGTGATAACTAGATACCATGCCAGTGGAAGCCCAAGTGCCAGGATGACCGCGAGATCATTTGCGTTGAACCCGGTGGCAACGTACCGCCCACCTGAGTAAAGATATGCTTCCTCTCCTTTTATGAAATTCACGATTGTACCGATCACAGAAATATATGCGCCGAGTACATAGGTCTGTATTGCTATACGCAATCTTCTCTTGCTATCAACCAGGTCCCAGACCATGTAACACATAATGCCCAATTGAATGTAGGTTTTGATCCTGATGATCGTCAGGTCGCGGTCGATTGTCCAAAAAATACTGAACAAATTCCACACTATGAACAGCAGAACGATAAGTAAAAATGGATGAACACGCCGAATTCTTTGCCGGGCAATGACCCAGATTGCCCATGCCCCAATCGCCACCATTCCAATCAAGCGGTTGATGGAAAGCTCCGAGGAAATTGCCAGGCTGTCCTCAATGGGGATGGTCAGGAGAAACAGGAGCATCAAGATAAAAACGATCTTGTTCATTGTTTAGAACAATAACGAAAGATACTGGTCGGCTGTGTGCTTTACGGTGAAATCATTCCAACTCTCATCGGGAGGGCGCGGAATCTTCCCGTTGACCCCATCGAGAATCGCAGAAGAAAGTGCGACAGGATCGCCGACAGGGATCAAGCGACCAAATTTTCCATCCTGTAGAATTTCACGCGGCCCGCTTGGACAATCCGTCGCGACAACGGGTAATCCGCATGCCATCGCTTCCACAAGCACAGTCGGCAACCCCTCCCACTTAGAAGAAAGGACAAAGACTGAACTGTGTGCCAAAAAAGCATAAGGATTATCGACAAAACCTGGCATCAACACCATTTCCTGAAGTCCCAGGTCTTCGATCTTTCTTGTTAGGAGATTTCGTTCCTCGCCTTCACCCAAGATGACCAGCCTGGCATTTATTTGATCCGCTGCAATACGAAAAGCATCGAGCAAGGTCGAAAAATCCTTTTGCTCGGTCAACCTGCCAATAGAAATGACAATGGGAATCTGAGAATTTGAATACCACGCATGATCGGGAACCCTGCTGGCTTTCACAAACAGGGTGTCGTTGATAATCGGGTTATAGATCACTTTGATCCTGTTCCGATTAATTCCAACTGTACCGGCAAGGTCATCCGCAACCCCCTTTGATACTGCGATGATTTCATCACTCAACGGATAAAACCACTTGACTAAAAGTTGATTTACCCTCTTCAATCTTGGATACATCACCCTGTTTTCCTGGCTGAAGGTGTTATGTTCGGTAAGCACCACCCTGGTGGATGTCCTGGCAATCATTTTTGCCCATACTGCCAGGAGATTTCCATGAAGAGCAGAGAGTAATATCTCTGGTTTCTCATACTTGAGATATCGCACTAACGAGGGCAGTGCTGTAATAGTGCGCAAAGATCGGCGATTCTTTTCACGCAGCGCCACCAACCGGGCTTTATGCGGAATCTGCTTCGTAAACTCGCCTTCGTTCTGAGCCAAAACGATATCCACAAGAATCCCGCGTGCAGTGAAACCTTCCGCCAGATTCAACAAGATCCTTTCTGCCCCGCCGCCGTATAAGCCGGGTAAAAAGATACTCATCTTTTTTTTATACATCGGTTCTTTCTCTGCTACATTTTGTTCTTCAGAGACAGGATCGCTGTTATTCTGTGTCTTATGGCAACACGCTGTTTTGCAGAAAAGCCAGCGAAGAACGTAACCATCAAAATGCAAATGAAGGTCAATCCCACTGATAGAACCAGCCCTATCCAGGACGATGTCAAAAACGAATCCCATTGTGCCAGCTTGCCGCCAATTGATACGAATCCAAAAAAGAGTACAAGGGTCACCACCATTGGACGGAAAAGTGCTGCTACCTGGCGTATGACCGGGATCTTGATCATTTTTCCTACCATTAATGGGTATGCCACACTCAAGACAGTCCTGCCACACATAATGCCTGCAATCACACCTGGAATACCCAAGTCTAGACTGGAAACAAAGAATATTGCGAGTCCAATGGAAAGGGTAACAGAAATCAACCCGAGGATGACTTTTCGTTTCAATTTCAAGGTAAGATCGATCACATTGGCATCATTACGTAAAATCACGAATTGAGAAACCATCAAGACGATGAGCAGGTTGGTAAATCCACCCGGGAAGTGTGAATTCCCCACCCAAAGCGCTAGAAAACTTTGATTCCAAAGCAGGATAGTTGCTCCGAAGACGGTCAATATCCACCAGGTGAAAGACATAATTTCGCTTCTGACCCGTGCAGCTTTCACCATGTCCCCTGAGCCGATTATCCCGCCCAGACCAGGAAGGATTGAAAAAACCGCTATGGCAATGATGTTAATAGTAGTCTCAGGCGCGTATTTCGTCAGTGTGTAGTTTGTAACCGATTGAACCGAGTTGAACAAACCTAGAATGACCACATCACTGGCCATCATTAGAGTGTTGATCAGGTTCCACAACATGAACCAGATACTCAGGGCAAGGAACTCGCGGTTATCCTGGCGCGAAGCCCGCCTGATGCCAAACCAGGGTGCATAATTGCGAACAACCAACAAATAAAAGAAACCGGAAATCAACGTTGATATCACTGCCGCCACAGTCACGCCCACCAACCCGGTTTTTAAAATTACCGCTAGCCAGATCAAACCACCAGCAAAAAGTACCAGTAACGCTGAAATTCCCATGCGTTTGTACCCCAGGTTCTCTCCCTCAAGTGCAGAACGGGGTACGTTGCTCAGGTTAAAGAGAATCATATCCAACACCAGGACGCCTGAAGCAATGCGTATGGTAGAGTAAGATTCTGGCGTGGCCTTTAGCCAAACCGGTGCGAACCAGGTGATGATACTGCCAGCAATCACGGTTAACGGCAGAAAATACCCAAGGATCACCAGCGTACTACCAACAAATTTTCTCTTTTCTTCATCTACAGCAACCATCTGCTGGTTCGCCAGTTTCATTTTCAGAGCCTGGGTAGGCCTGCCGCTTGCTGGCTGAAGGTAACCCATCAGGCGGGATAACACCTGATTAACACCGTAATAGTAATCTCCCAATCCTGCTACCAGTACCGGGGTAACAAAGAAACCCACAAGGAGCTTGGCAACATATTCCAACCCGCTCGCCAGCGCATTCAGAGATGCTTTTTTCGTCAGCGAAGAATCCGAAAACAGCAGCCTGATGCGCTTCGCAAACCTGCTGCGAGGCAGTTCAGCCTCATCTCCGGCAGATCGCAATGAGCCATCCAACGGTGGGGAAGCTATTTGAGAATCAAGTGGTTTGTTCATGCTCATTATTGAAATTGATGATTTCCATCTTGATCAGGCGGCTGATCCGATCGATAGGAACCTTCTCCGAATCGATGCGGTACACTCGCGGACAGGGAGATTGATAGGAGAGCTTTGTAAGAATTTCGTTATAACCAGCTCGCCAACGATCCAGGAATTCAAACACCGCTGCAGGTTCTTCATTCTTCATGATGTGCGATTTCGAACGGCTGATGATACGTTGATACAGACATTCATTGGAAGCATCCATGAAAACGATCATGTCTAGCGCTTTAGCCCATTTTGTAAAGACCTCCTGCCAGAAACCCTCTAATTCTTGGAAATGCATCCAAGAAGGTCCAAAAGAATAAAGTGATGTCATGAGAAATACCGGTCCCTGATCAATGATCATTGCCTTGGAAGTGCTGTTGGATGACCGCATCAAAAAACCGGGCCAGCTGTTCACAATCATCAGCCAGGCAAGTTCTCGCCGGGTAAGCTTCCGGTCACCATTCTTTGGAAACGACATGTAATGTGGCAGAAAACAAAGGAAACTCCAAAGGAAAAAAGGCATGTCCTCAATCTTGTTGGTTGCAGGCATGCTTAATTCGGAAATTCGAGGAGTATCCTCCGAAAGGAGACGCACCAGTGTTGATTTACCTGAACCTGCAGGACCGGCAAATTCAATTTTCATTGTCGTTATGGAGTACCTCGTTTTTATAAGTATGACCAGACCAGGGATTTAACTTGCCTCAACACTTCATCTTTTGAAGAACTGGCATCAATTACATGAACATTTAATTGATCCCAATGATGTGTCCAAATTTCGTTGGATCTCGCCCTGACATCGTCTGTCGTTTCTTCTTTCTTGCGTTGTGCGGATATTTCCGGATCGACCATTAACACAATCATCAGATCCGGTCGGCTGATGCGACGATAATATTCATTTTCCTTCTCGATCAACCACCTGATCAACCGGCTCTTCTCCCCGTCCCCATACATGCGTTCAATTTGCGGTCCATCCATGAAATTGATCCCCGGGATCGGAAAACGGTCGCTGATCACAATCCCGCCGTTCGTAGAAAACCTGCAGGCCTTCCGGAAGGTCAGAAACCTGTCACGGGCTGTGCATAGTTCACGGATCGCCCACGGATAACCAGGAAACTTGATTTTTCTAGCGTCAGTGGTATATAAAAGCGGCGCTTCCAAGAATGGCTGAGACCCTACCAGACGGGAGACCTTGAGCAGCCCCCGCACAAGGATTGTCACCAAGGACCATTGCGGTTTTCCCAGGTGGATGCGCATGGTGTCAAATACTTTATTCATCCACGGGAACAGGGAATCGATCAACGTGGTTTTGCCGGATCCATCTCCCCCGACAACGGCAATGAAAATTCCTCCGCAGGTTAACCTTTTTTTGGATTCCTTTTTAATGATTCTGTACCTGAAGGCTTCACTAAAGCGATACACCAGCTTCCGCCAATGACTGATCCATCTGTTCATGCGAGAGTAAAAATTGAGCTGGTTTTCCAATCTCTGTCCAAATTGGATATCGTTGAACTTGATTCGCTTCTTTGACAAGATTTCGGCACACTGATTGAATTCCTCCAGGCCAATCATTTGAAAATCAGCCGCCATGATATCATTTACTTTTACCTTAGAGATATGATCTTTCAACCATTGCAGTTCGAAATGCTCGTTCTTGTTTAAACGGGACTCCATTCTAAAGTAAGCATCCCAGGTGAGGTGTTTTAAAACCATCCTCATCACAAAAACCACGTACTCATACTCGACTGCCGGAACTTTAATCACATCAACCTTGGTAGATGACTCGAGATATTTATCTTCGATGTTCAGGCGTATCCGTTTCGTAGCATCGTGGCCTACTGTCAATTGAAAGTGTGCATGCACATGAATCAATTCTGCCAGATCGGGATCGTAGCCGTAATAATCTCGAATACCTGGTATGCGCCTCGAATCAGACACTTCGGCTTCCTTAAAGCCCAGTGACATCAAGATATGGTTGAATATCTGAATATCCTGCCGGTGAATCAAAAGGTCAAGATCACCATCTCCATCCAGTGATTTTTGAATATTGGCATTGCTTTTCCAATGACAATATCTGACGTTGAATTGTTCCAACGCTGCACATAATTCAACGATCAGCTTGATATGAGGCCCGGATTTTGATTCAGTACGTATCCCGGTGTTCATCTTTTCGATTTCGAGTTCGGTCATTTGATTATGAAATCCTTTCATATGGATCGAGCTCAAATTTTGCTTTTACCTGATTGAAAATTTCGTCGGCCGGTACCTGATCAGTATGGAAAACCAATGTATGATCCTTTTTCTTCAATTTGTACTGGGTTACCAGTTCTTCGTACCCCTGGCGATAAATGTCGAATCTCCTGGCTGCCTCCTCGCTGCTCAGATTCTTGCTCTCATGCCATTCATCTCGATCTAAAACCCGTTCCAGCAACAGTGAAGTGGGAGCATCCAGCCAAACGAGGTAATCGATGGCATTCAGCCATTTCAAGCGCATATTTTCCCACCATGCTTCAAATTTCGGATTTCTAACCAGGTCTGGACCAAGCCACTTGAGTGCAGTCAACCAATAGACGGATCCAGGATCGAGAATCACCACCACATCCTGCTCGACTGAATACCTCCTCAGGTATGGGAGCCAGTTCTCCAGGTAGCACATCAGCTTGATTTCATGCCAGGTAAACCAGCGGGTCTGTGAAGAATGCCGCATATAAGTTGGAAACCATCGGATAAAAATCTTCATCACCGGAATCAAATAAAATGACTTGGGAGGGGGGGGAGCCAGACCGATTTGAGGATCCATCTCATGCAGCAATGTCCGCAGGGTGGTCTTTCCAGAACCAGCAACCCCCACAAATTCAATTAACATCGGATGCCCGTTTACATAAGCCATTAGTGTTCCACCTCATTCAAAGAGCAATCAACCATAATCATCCCATCGTACGGCTGGATCACCAGTGCAGTCACTCTGCTTCCATCGTTGAACCGCGCGGTACTAACCCATTTGATCGCGTCGGCTGTGATCTCCTTTGAGGGTGGTGAATGAATCGTCACACTTTGTTGATTGCCCATGGCAAACGTATAAATTCCTAACGACACCCAACCTGGTTCACCTTCCGTTTGATTAATTTCAACAATGTTCGTACCACCATTGGACACAACGCTATACTCAGCTTCTGTGGTTAGCTCACTTGCAGGATCAATCCAGGCAAGAACCTCGTAATCTCCGGCAAAAATGAGGTTGGGGAAATATGTGATTGTTGAGCCATCCCCAGTTGACAGGGCATGAACCGTTTCTCCATACTGAGAAAGACTCGCTTCGATTTCCTGCCACCCTCCTGAATGCTGGGCTTCATCGTCATCAACGATGACCTGGGACAGGGGCGCCTGGGTGCCGTTCAAGCGACAGTATTCCCTGTCCAGATTTACTGATCTGGAGCTGCTGGTCGGGTTAACGATCGCCATACCGTGCTCAAATGTCCTGGCCCAGACATCATAACTTTCTATATCTTCCTCCGGAGAGGTGATTAAATCTTTTATGACGTCCTTAATGGACTGCGACTCGTTCGACTCGATGGCTGATTCGAGAACGTACGGATCACCTGCTGGTTGGCCCAGGTAACCTTGATCAGGGAGTGTGGATGCGGAATCTTCTGAGATCATCCTGCCGTATTCGTCATACCACCAGAATTGCCCGTGCCACATCTTCCCCAGGTCAAACGAGTAATACCCGTCACCCATTAATGCGCTGGCCAACCCGAAACGCATTCTTTGATAAGATGAAGCGGCTTCATCCAACAGGGCAGCAGGAATTTCATCGAGTTTACTGGTGCCGTACCTGGCGGTTAACGATTCTTCCGGTGCATTCTGAATGATCGTTGTTCTTGGCTCGACCCCTGAACCCGACCACGCACGATATTCGTCAATGATGTCATCCCAGGAATTCAATTCCAGACCGTCAAGCAGGGCCGGGATCTGCCACTCGAATAATCTTCCATTGATCAAGGGAGCATATTCGATGGAAGCCTCATTTCCCATCAGGGTCACCTGGGGCAGAGCCTGCCTGATCTGCACAAGGAAATCAATAACCGCTTTCTTATACTCCTCGTCCAGTGCGGTTTCTTCATCCGGTACACCGTCAAGGTTGCTGTCGATATCGTCACTAAGCCACGAGATGCGGTCATAGAGCAAATCCCAGTAAATACCGCTGTAAATCGGAAGCCCAGATGTCGTTACCCCGCTTTCACTCAATTCCTTGATATTCTTTTCAGCCATGAGCTTCCGGCAATCCGGATTGATGAGATTGACCATCGGGTGCTTCCAGGTCTCCGTGATGATAATGCTCCCCGAACTGCTCCTCAGCAGGCACGGATAACCAGGATCACCTTTTCCACTCACCCACCATTCGTGAATCAGGGCATCCAGCTCCTCGCGCCCCTTGGTGCCGTATTGGCTGTGAAGGATCAGTGCCTTAGGGTTCAATCGATAAATCTCACTGGCCACCTGGCTGGCATCTTTTAAATAGTATGGAATGAGGAGATCAAAATTGGCGTAGAACTCAGCCGGATGATCCAGGTTGAATAATCCCCAAAGATTTGCGATCCGCGGGTACCCAAGCGGCTGGTCTGGATTTTCAGTGGAGGTAACTCCCTGTACAGCCGAGGCAGTGGCATCCGCTCCCGGGGTGATTGTATCTGGCGCAGGAGTGTTGCCACTGCAGGTATTCAGCAAGAATGCTGCAATGAAAAATATCCCTAAGAAAGCATACGCTCTACGGTTCATTGAACACTGGGAATCAGTTAAACCTATCGAAATATGCGATCAATTCCTGCATGCGACCGCTGGTGGCTTCATAACGCACGAAGTAATACGCATTCTTGATGTATTCCTTGACCACCATCGCAGCCATCTCTCTGTTCAGCCACCATCGCTCTGGTATCCCCGCCTGGTCAAAGGGCACGGGTGCCATGATGATCTGGATCTCGTCGCCAAAAACCTGCCGGTACACCCACCTGGCACGGCGTGAATGAAAAGGATCCGTAACCACGATCACTGAATCAACTTTCCGCCCTTTTTCTTCGATGTATTCTTTTAACAGCCCGACCTCTTCAAAGGTGGTGTAGATCTTGGAATCGTTGATCGCAATCAAGTCAGGTGGGATGCCTTCGTATACCGCCAGCTCACGGCTGAACTCACCAATGTAACAACTCAGCGGCTCGCACCATCCACCGGTGAAAAAGATTTCGTCCGCCCATCCCTCCTGCATTAATTGGATCCCATACCTGGTGCGGTATTCAGGCCCGCTGATCACATGGATGATGTCAGCATGCTGAACGGGATCATCGATGACCAGGAAATCTCCCACTGCGTTAAGCAGCGGCCCGAAAACCAATAAGAGGGTTGAGAGGAGAATGACGGGAATAAAGACTTTTATATAGTTCATTTGTTTAACCAACTTTATGAGAGCCAGAACGGTTCAATGCTCCGCCATTACTGATAAGAATCAGTAATTTTCGATTGTTTTCAGTTGTGCAATGAAAACATCAATCTAGACCACATCCGTTACGGTTCCAGTTGTTCGCCAGGAATGACCACCTGAATCTGATGCTCTGCGATGGTCATCAACATCAATCTCACGCGGTCGGATGAAGGCAAGTATTGATCGAATACCGCCTGGTACCCCTCAAACGGTCCGCGTGTGATCTCGACGCGCTCACCCTTCCGATACCTGACCCATTTCGCCTGCGGTTCCTCATTCAGATGATCCATTTTGCGCCGCAATTGCTGGACAAAAGCATCCGGCACCACACCGGGTTCCCCGCCAAAGCTCACGACGCCATTGGAGCCCGGCATCCACATCAGGTTCGACATGCCGTTCTGTTCCATATCGACACGCACAAACAGATAACCAGGGAAAAAGTTGCAGGAGTTCCCGGATTTATTCTTCTTTCGGTTTAAGACAAGCGGAATATAAGCTTCAATATTCTGAAAGCCAAGCTGGCTGAATAGGAAAATCTCCTTGAGCGGCTTTGACCGTAAAACATACCAGTGCATCATCGTACACCCCTCGTCGCATTAGCAAACAACGCTCCAAACCCTTGGGATTGCAGTCAGGTGATGTATTGATTCGGTAAAGTCGGGAGATGGGTAGATAATGCTAACTCATGATCAACAAGAGATCATGAAATGGCTATGCTCAGCAAAGTTCTGCAAAGTATAAAGATGAACTGCAACTTCACAAAGAATTAGTAAACTCATTATATATACTTTCCCTGTAAAATTTCTGTTAAATTAGTAGTTACAGGGAGCTAACGGGGGCTATACCGATCTTAAGGGTGGATTCAGTTGAGAACTGCAGAACGTGTCTACTTGATGGTCAATCCCATTTCCTTCGAATATAGAAATAAACGAATCCGATTGAAAGCAGGATATAGATGACAGGGTTGATCCAAACCAGGTCATTGGCCGGACCATAGAGGGCATCCCACAACGCCACGAGAAAACCCGTGATCGAGACAGCAGCCGCGCCCATCATCACGCCGATCATGGCTTCGTTCAAATCACGGGCTTTGCGGCTGACCCACCAGGTGACGGATAAGCCCAGCAGAGCCGAACCGAAATACCGGCAGATAAACCGCTCTGATTCGTTCAGATCGATTCCATACAGTCCCATGACCGTATCAGGGATGAGCAAAAACCCCAGTGCAAAAAGGAAGGCAACGATAGCGGCGATCATTCCAAAAGTCCTGATCTTCATCTTCACACCTCCTTAAAAACCTGGTAATCAGAATATAAATGACAAATAACCCGCTCTGAGAGAGCGGGCTTTGATGGAAGATTCAAATGTTGTAAAAAACGCTCAACCTCAGAGCTAATTCCATTATAGAAAGCCCGGAGAGTAAAGTCAATCGGGAGCGCATGCGACTTAATAAAAATCGTGCCAGAATGGGTAGATTTGTGGAATGTAAGAATGAAATACTACTTACTATCGGATAAAAAAACTTATATGTTACATACATTAATCAGGGTACACAAAATTCATAAGGAAACCCAGTAACACAGTATTTTCCGAACAGCTGACTTTTACTCTCGAAAATTGGTGGTGTCAGTAACCCATATGACATTTTCAGCAATTGAGATTTTATTAATGGGTTTTCGAGTAGAGGAACCGTATGCTCAAAAAAAAACGATATTATCGATTATTCTCTAATATCGGTCGGTATTTCTTTTCTTTTCCTTCCATGGAACAGTCTTACTAATATTGGCATCCAATCCATAGAAATCGGGGGTGTGATAAGACTTAATATTCTTGTGTCTGTACTGTAAGAGTGCAGCAGTATAAATACCATCTCTGGAAATCTTACATTCGTCCAATAATATTTTAACTGCATCCTGAAGGGATTTACCAGTAAAATGCTGAGCCACAACTAATAGTACCTTATCGTTTGGGTCCAGAACGATGGATGGGGTGCTAAGCTCAATATAATCCAGATTGCTTTCCATGTTCCTATGAATTCTGTTCCCAGATCTTAATCTTAAATTTGAATTGATCACCCCTATCTTAATCTTAGGAATTTCCTTTTCTGCAACGTTGCGCGAGTTGTCATCAACGATCCCGGCTGTAACCAGCTCGCTGCAGATCAAACCAGCGGAAATAATTCCTCCGCGTCCAACACCAATAATAGCCGTAGGTGAGAATCCCTCATCCTTCATTTGTCGCACAACATTTTTATAAGCTTTGACGATATCACTCCAAGGTAACGTACCTTCCACGTAATATAGCCAGATATCCCTCCAACTTTGTCCCCATATTTGAGGAAGGGCGCCGATAAAGCCGATCACTGAAATAATAGCCAGAATCCTTTCTAACATACTCATTATTTGCCCTCCTTCATTTTGGCCAGATAGTTCATAATTATTAAAACTATCAAGACTTCAACGGTGTGAGAATATGAATGGCTATCTCTTTCATATTGGAAGTCAATGTACTCTTGAATAATTCGAGCTCTCTTACTCTCTCCGAGCAAGTGATCGATTTTGTCTTTCTGATCCAAATTGATCAGGAAATACTCGCTTCCACCAAACTCATATGGTGTGGCTTGGATACAATTCAAAAGACCGGTGAATGGAAGGTTATTAATATGCTCTTGAAATCTTGGAGAAATGATAGGGAAAGTGGAGAGTTTTTGCGAACTTCCTCTTGTTATTAATAAAAGAATCTCAGCAGTGTCAACCTGAGGTAAAACGCATTTCTTTACATAAGCATCGCGATCTGAGACCTGTTTCACTGCATTAGAATATGCATACCCACGTTCATTAATATCTCGCTTTATTTTCCATTCTTTTCGCAGTTGGTCATCTGGATAAATGAAGATCGAAAAATCGATCAGGTTCTCTTGGGAGAAATCATTAATCTTTCCAGCGTGTAGTCCTTCAACAAAGGTAAGCTTTGTAGGTTGAAATTTCATTGGCTGCCCAAACAACCCTACACGATGATCATATGTAGGCACGATGACTTGATGTCCCATTTTGACACTTTTCAAAGCACTAATTAACTGACTGAAATTGTTTGCATTCACATCCTCAGGATACTCATTGAGTTTTTCCCTTTCTTTCCGAGTGTGGATGTGAAACCCATCCATGTCAAAAACAGAGATATCATCTTGAGAAAAGTACTTTGACAAATGTCTGATTAAAGTTGATTTTCCTGAGGAACTTGCACCAGCGATTCCCAGCAGGAGTACTGGAGGTGTCAAACAGGATTGGTTTTGAGCCATGTTTAACCTTTTTCAATTTTTTATGATGGTCGATGGTTACAGTAAATTCGAAAACAACCAGACAATGTGCCTGGAGCAGTAGAGATAATTAAACCTTGGGGAATATTGATCTATTTTGATTTCCCTCTTCTATTGATGGAGTTGTTTTGTTGAATGTATTAGTATATCAAATTTTCTCAATCAGTTTTTTTGAGGTCCTTTAGGAAATGCGTGTTAAATATGAAAAGGCTCAAAATAACCTGGTAATGCCTCATTTTTTCGATGTTCTTTATGGTTGTGTCGAGGTAGACGGATTTGTGGAACATGCTGTAAAGTAAACTGCCGACCTCTATATGAGGTTGGCAGTTTATTGTGTCGGGGCGGGCGGATTTGAACCGCCGACCTCTCGGTCCCGAACCGAGTGCTCTAGCCGGTCTGAGCCACGCCCCGAACGCAGTGATTATACCCTAACCCCAGTCAATCTTACAAGATTTACCAAAATTCTATATCAGCATCAAGTGTTCTGCAATTTACATCCATCAGTAATATGTGATTTTTTAGTAAAAAGGAATCTCTCACTAGTCATCAACCATTGCGATGCTCGTGAATCAGATCAATCCCAATTGCAACAGCACCTCATAATACGAAATCCAAACGAGTGAATGTCCACATGATAGGTAAAAATTGCTGATGAAAGAGTCTTGATTCATCTTTTTCCGGCGCTCTTCGCATTACCGGCTGCAGGTATTCGGAAATACCCCGAAGTCATAGACACCTTCCCATTCCCAGGTATATGTCACATCCTCCAGCAAACCTAGATTTGTATTAAAGTAGTTGTCGAGAATCACCCTAAAGGTATTTACCGGCGTGATACCGGGATAAAGGACGTCTGGATCGATTCCGGGAAGATAATAAGCATTGAAGATGGCGTACACATCATCACCATCGTTTCCGTGATCGGCCTGAAGAACAATGATTGGCGGAACCTCGCTTTTGCTGATGATCTCTTCAAGAACTGGAATGATTTGTTTATTGATGAACCGAATATTATCAAGATATCCAGTTTTTTCATCTTCAGTCACCAAGTATTCACCCTCAGGGGTAAAAACGTAAGGATGATGCGGCACGACCAGGTGAATATATGAAAAAGTTGGACTGGTAATTTCGGGGACCTTTTTCATTTGATCAAGGGTAAACAAAATTCGTTCATAATGCGACCGCTCGTATGGAACAACTGTTTTAATTTGTCCCAGGGGTGTCAATCCATAAACTGCCCGTATTAATGTCGACTGGAGGAACATCGTTTCAAAAGATGTCAATTCAATCTGTCCTGCAGTCACGTTTCGCTTAAGATAAACATCCGAATCCGAAATATTCACCCAAAAATGCGCCGTTTCAGCGGTTACAAATTTATAACCAAGATCAGTAAAGAATTGCCGGGCTTTACTATCTTTGATATAGGCTGCGAAATTCGACCAGCTTCGGTTTTGGTTAATCAGATCAGGGGCAAGGGTATCCAAATACTCGTAATTTAAGGAAGAGGCAAGTGAAAGTGCCGTTCCGGTGTAATTGGGCTGACTGCAACTGGCTACATAAAAGCCCATATCTTCCAATTGGTTGATAAATTCTGAAGTATCCAACCCGTAATCGGTTGATAGATAATCATCTCGAGTGTATTTGTCCAAAATGATGTAATAGACATCACGCTTCACAATCGAGTCATCAACTGCCAGGCTAAGATCATTCTTTGATAAATCCGTATTTGTCTTCGCGAAAGAAATCCCGGCGAAAACCAACTGTCCGATAACCGAAACCAGCAGGAAAACTGAAACAAAGAATAACAGCCAGTTCACGTTTCGAAGCTTTGTTTTTGATCGAATCATGATAAATATCAAGAAGGCAGCAAGGAGGATGAGGACGGGCAAGATAAAACGGATTCGTCCTATGCTAAAAGAAAAGATCTTGACTGGTTTTAAAAGATCGTAGAGATGACCGAAAGTAAAAAAAATGAATAACAGGATAAAGGATATCGCTGATGTTTTTTCCCAGTTACGAAGGACCAAAAATACTAGGGAATAAACAATAATCGAAACAATGGCTGTAAAAACCATCGGCCTGATGACTTCGGATACGGGAGTGACCCCATAATTTGCCTGGAGCATTGATAATGGAAAAAACAGGCTGAACAATATTGGATGAACGTACTGAAAACGAAATTTACTTAGCAATGAAATTCCTCCATGATATTGATGAGCAAAATTGCCGTAGGAGACTTTTACAGGTTTCCCCAAACAATCATTATAATTCTGGATGACATTCATTAAAAATGATTTTTAATCAATATTTTTGTTCATTCTGCTTTAGAATTCTATTATTAAAATTAACCTCAGGTCATCCCATGCAAACCGCCTTCCGCATTCTCTCCTGCCTGCTGCTCCTGCTCACCCTCGCCGGGTGCGCTGCAGCCGCGCCCATCGCTGCGACACCCACTCCGCAGCCTGCAACGCTGACGCCCGCCGCTGTACCCACCCTCACCCCTTCTCCAACTGCTCAAGCGCTTGACACAGGCCCGCTGACCTCCGAGCAGCGTGAATTGCTCAACCAGGTGGCGCAGAGTTATATTGCCGAGACACCCGAAGAAGCCGTGGAGGTGGCCGTGCGCCTGGGGTTCCTAGGCGATTACGGCACCGCCGACATGGTGTGCGGCCCGCTGGCGCTCGCCATCCTGCAGGGTGCCGGGCTGGTCGATTCTGACATCCCGCTCATCGATTTTTTCTATCTCAATCCCCGCCCCGGTCAGGATGACTGGCGCGTCAAAAAGGTGTTCCCCGAAGAAACCTTCGAGAAGATTGAAATCGAAACCCGCATCGACCAGATCGACTATACCGAGCATCCGCTCTACGCCGGCGACTTCCTCTACCTCTTCGCAGGCGACAGCGGCAGTTTTGACCACATGCTGGTCGTCTCGCGAGTAGATGAATCGGGTCGGGCATATTCTGTTAACAACTTTCCCACCGCTGACGGCTACATGATCCGCGAGGTAATGCTCTACGACCCGAACAACCCCGGCACCGGGCAGTTCTACGACTGGACCGACCGCAAGTACATGGATATCGGGCGCACCGGGTACGGCGGGTTCTGGCTCTGGCGCATGAAATCTCCACAAAACTGAAGACCTTTTTACCTATCTCCCCCTGATATTTAGGCTAAAATTTAAGGCAAGAATATTGCAACCGGAAACGGATATGGAAAATTGCATTTTTTGCAGGATCATCGATAAAACCGCTCCCTCCGACATCATCTACGAAGACGAGGAATTCATCGTCATCCGCGATATTCATCCCCTCACCCCCCTGCACCTGCTGGTCATACCCCGCCGGCATCTTGCATCGCTGGACGAATTGGATGAATCCGACCCGGCGTATGCGGGGCGTTTGATATTCACGGCGCGGCGCGTCGCCAGGGAACAAGTCGGGCTTCGAGGCGGCTACCGCCTGGTGATCAACACCGGGGAAACTGCGGGGCAATCCGTCTTCCATTTACACCTGCATATCCTCTCCGGCAGGCCGCTCATCAGTTCACTGATCACCAGAGGGCTTCGTTGAAAAAACACCATTCCATCATCGTGACATGCGTGACATCCATCCTCATCCTCGCAGGCTGCGTCCAACCCGCGCCCAACTCCCGCCCCTGGCTGCTGGATGGAGCGACGCAAATCCCCCCTTCGCAGCTGGGTGAAGTTCCTGATCCAACCCTGCCCGCTGCCCGCGACCCCAACGCGCCGCGCTACACCCCCACCCCGGATGCACCGCACACCCTCGATACCCCGCACGCCAGCGAGGAACAATACGTTGTGCAATCCGGCGATTACCTGGCGGCAATCGCTCAAAAATACAATATCGACCTTAACGTCCTGATTAACGCCAACCCGTCCATTGATCCCAACTGGCTGGTCATCGGCCAGGTGATCACCATCCCAGCCATGACACCCAGCATTTCGCCTTCCGATTTCAAGATCATTCCCGATTCCGAACTGGTTTACGGACCAGTCAGCTCTGCGTTTGATATCGATGCATTCATCAGCAAACACAAAGGCTACCTGCTGGATTACAGCGAGACGGTGGATGAGAAGACGCTTACCGGCACGCAAATCGTGAAACGCATCAGTTATGAATATTCCGTAAATCCCCGCCTGCTGCTGGCCTTGCTCGAATACCGCTCCGGCTGGGTTACGTCGAGAAACGTGGATTCCACCAGCCAGGTTTATCCCATGCAGGTGATGGATGAAAACCGCAAAGGTCTCTACAAGCAGCTTGCCTGGACTGCTGACAAACTCAACCGCGGGTATTACCTGTGGAAAATTGACGCCATTTCCTACATCAACTTTTCAGACGGCGGGTTGGTGATGTTCTCACCCACGATCAACGCCGGTACGGCTGCCGTGCAGTACATGCTGGGAATGGCGTCCAATGCTGCCAGCTGGCAAACTGCAGTTTCTGAGTCGGGAGTCTACCAAACATACGTAAACTTCTTCGGCATCCCCTTTGACCTGGCCATCGAACCCCTGATCCCCGGCAGCATGGCGCAGCCCGCATTGAACCTGCCCTTTGAAGAGAGCGCGGTCTGGTCGTTCACCGGCGGACCGCACACCGCCTGGGGTGACGGATCAGCCTGGGCTGCCCTTGATTTTGCCCCGCCCGGCGATCAATTCGGATGTTTTCAATCCAATGACTGGGTGACTGCTGTTGCGGATGGCGTGATCGTGCGTTCCGGCGACGGTGCAGTGGTGCTCGATCTCGACGGTGACGGAATCGAACAAACAGGTTGGACGATTCTTTACATGCACATCGAATCCCGCGACCGCATCGCCGTGGGCACGCAGGTGAAAGCCGGAGACCGCATCGGGCATCCCTCTTGCGAGGGCGGTGTTTCCAATGGCACCCATGTTCACCTTGCCAGGCGCTATAATGGGGAGTGGATCTCAGCTGATACCACTCTTCCGTTCGTGTTGAGCGGCTGGACATCTGCCGGAGAAGGCATTGAATACAACGGCACACTCAACAAGGACGGTCAAATCATCTATTCCTGGGACGGACGCATTGCAGAAAACCAGATCCAGCGTTAACAAGATTAAGATCACGGCCGGAGCGGTCAGCATCCTGCTGGCCATGCTTTCCTGT
>Ga0208695_1000487_pt1 | contig 42843 bp, 42 predicted proteins | sample AD_UKC111_MetaG_FD_184449 | JGI IMG/M metagenome (GOLD analysis project Ga0208695, IMG submission 184449) | Active sludge microbial communities of municipal wastewater-treating anaerobic digesters from Hong Kong - AD_UKC111_MetaG (SPAdes)... | ecosystem: Engineered > Bioreactor > Anaerobic >... | reverse complement strand
GAAAATACCCCTGCCTTGGAGAATTTGCTTACCCCTGTGAGTAATACAAAACGTAAATTCTCTATTACTGATGCTGCCTTTATTGTGCCATAAAAGTTTTTCAGTATTTCTCTGTTTTTCTCTGCTATCCTTAGCCCCTCTTCCCCTTTGCCAAGGTGACTTGTTATTGGCCTGTCATATTCATCTATAAGCAACACTACCTGCTTGCCAGATTTTTTGGAAAGCTTCATCACTAAATCTAAAAATTTTTCTCTCAAGGCAATTCCCTGAACTTGAAGGCCAAAATCCCTTCCTTTGTTCTCTATCGTGTATTCAAGGCTTTTTTGTAACAATTCAGGGGTATCAGAGGTAATTCCATTAAAATCAATTACAATAACTGGATGACTTTCCCAATTATAATCTGAATTGTATATCCATAAGTTTTTAAAAAGCTCTTTTTTGCCCTTAAATATTTCCTGTAGGGTTGAAATAAGGAGAGATTTGCCAAAACGTCGTGGCCTTGATAGAAAAAAATATTTAGAAGTTGTAATCATCTTGTAGATAGGCTCTGTTTTATCTACATAGATCATGTCACCTTTAATTAGATTTTCGAAACTGGACTCGCCTATGGGTAATTTTTTTAGCTTCATAGTTGTAAAATAGCCCTGCTGTAGTATATTTTTCAATGAATTTATTCAGAGTTTTTTATCTTTTTGAAAATTTTTTTGAATTGCTCTTGATTTATCTAAATATCATTTACAAAAATATCAGAAACTTTTTTAAAGTAAATGCAATATTTTAAAGAGCATTTTAAAAGTCAGGTATTTTTTTATGAGAACTACGATTAATATAGGGATAATTGGATTTGGAACGGTCGGTTCTGGGGTTTACAATCTGATAAAAGAAAATTTTGAAACTATTGCCATAAGATCTGGCGTTGAGTTGAAGGTGAGGGCTATTTGCGATCTTCAGCTTTCCCATGTGAGAGAAAACGCACCGGACGTTTTTGTAACAGAGAGCTGGAGTGATATAACATCAGATCCTGATATTGATATAGTTGCTGAACTCATAGGTGGAACAGAACCTGCTCTCTCTATAATAAAGGATGCTCTCAGGAAGGGTAAGAATGTTGTAACTGCCAATAAAAAACTTCTTGCAGAAAGAGGAGCAGAGATTTTTGAAACAGTGGTTGAAACAGGCAATTCTATTGGATTTGAAGCTGCAGTGGGTGGTGGGATACCATGTATTTTAACCTTAAAGAAGGGAATGGTGGGAAACCAGATAAGATCAATAGTCGGAATTTTAAATGGGACAACAAATTATATACTGACGCGAATGGCTGAAGATGCTTTAACCTTTGCAGATAGCCTTAAAAATGCGCAGACTCTGGGCTTTGCAGAGGCTGACCCTACCTTTGATATAGAGGGTGTAGATGCAGGTCATAAGATAGCTATACTGGCGATGCTTTCCTATGGGAGATCAATACCCTTTGAATTAGTTCCCATAGAGGGGATAAAGAATATAAGCCCCATTGATATTTCTTATGCAAAGGATGTAGGTTATGTCATTAAACTCCTCGGGATTGCAAAATTGATTAATGGCAAGCTGGATATAAGGGTGCACCCGACAATGATCCCAAAAGGGCATCCACTGGCTTCTATCAGAGATGAATTCAACTCTGTATTGTTTGAAGGAGACATGACAGGTCCTGTTATATTAAATGGTAAAGGAGCCGGGAGTCTGCCAACTGCTTCTTCTGTAATAAGCGATATAGTTCAACTATCCTCAAAGAGGGATTACCCTGGTAAGTTCATTGGCAAGGCTGAGGTTATGGCTCCTGAGGATAGAATTTCAAGGTATTACATCAGGCTTTATACAGAGGATAGCCCTGGGATATTATCTCAGATCTCTGGCGTTTTAGGGAGAAATAATATATCCATAGCCTCTGTTATTCAAAAGGAGGTTGATGAGAAGTTTGTCCCTCTCATTATTGTTACTCATGAGGCCAGAGAGAGTGATATGTTGAAATGTATTGATGAGATACAGAGCTTTTCTTTTGTTAAAGAAAGAATAGTATTTATTCGTGTAGAAGACTTTAAGAAAGGAATGAAATAGCCATGAGTGAATTTAGGGCAGAATTTAGATGCTTTGAAGGATGCAATGAATCCTATCCACTTGATGAGGTGGTTTATAGATGTAAAAAGTGTGGTGGACTCCTGGAGGTTTATCACGATCTGGACAAATTGAAAAGACATAGCGGTAGTTACTGGAGGGAGCTTTTTCATAGCAGAAATGGCACTACAAAGTGGCCCTATGGAAGCGGGGTCTGGAGCAAAAAGGAATGGGTTATTCCAGATATAGATGACGATAGCATTGTATCTATGTATGAGGGAAACACAAATCTCTTTTGGGCTAAGAGATTTGGGGCTATGTTTGGGATGAATGATTTATGGGTTAAGATGTGCGGTAATAGCCACACAGGATCATTTAAGGACCTTGGTATGACTGTTTTAGTTTCCATGGTAAATGATATGATAAGAAAGGGTAAACCTATAAAAGCTGTGGCCTGTGCCTCTACAGGAGATACCTCTGCAGCACTGGCTGCTTATGCTGCCTACGCAGGAATACCCTCTATAGTCTTTTTGCCTCAAGATAAAATCTCCACAGCGCAGCTTGTTCAGCCAATGGCCAATAATTCAATAGTAATATCCCTTGATACAAATTTTGATGGCTGCATGAAGATAGTTCAGGAGATAACAAAGGATAATTCAATATATCTTGCAAACTCAATGAATTCTTTGAGAATTGAAGGTCAAAAGACAATATCTGTTGAACTTGTTCAACAGTTTGATTGGGAGGTGCCAGATGTAGTGATTATACCTGGCGGAAACCTTGGCAATGTCTCTGCTCTTGGCAATGGTTTTAAAATGATGCTGGAGCTGGGGCTTATTACAAAGAAACCAAAAATTGTCCTTGCTCAGGCTGAAAACGCTAATCCTTTATACAGATCCTATATTAAGGGTTTTAAGGACTTTGCTCCAATAACCCCTCAAAAGACATTGGCCTCCGCTATTCAGATTGGAGATCCTGTTTCTGTTAAAAAGGCAATTAAAACTTTAATTGAATTTGATGGAATTGTTGAGCAGGCAAGTGAGGATGAGCTTGCCAATGCAGCAGCTCTGGCTGATAAAACAGGTATGTATTGTTGCCCTCATACTGGAGTTGCCCTTGCTGTACTCATAAAGTTACTGGAAAAGCAGGAGATATCCAGAAATGATAAGGTGGTTGTAATATCCACTGCCCATGGATTGAAATTTTCTGAGTTTAAAGTAGGATATCACGAAAAGACTCTTGCTGCTGTTGATGCAAAATATGCCAACAGACCTATATTACTTGAACCTTCAGTTGATAAGGTAAGAGAGGTCCTTGAGCGGGAATTTGCCGCAAGGGCTGAAATTTAGTGAAGCCAATTGCCCTGAATAGCTTATAGGCTTTTCAGGGCTTTTTGCATTTTAAGCAATATTTTTTTATTGAAGAGAGCCCCTTCTAAAAGTCCCCTGTATAGAAATTCAGATTTTTTTGCACTATTGACCTCCTCTCCATCTATATGGTAGCCCTCTGTAATTGTGTGAATTACCCTCTGTATGGAAAAGCTTATCATGTCTTTTGAATCTTTTTTTGACTCTATAAATCTATCAATCTCATCAAGCCTTTTTATAATATACTTTACTTTCCCTGGGTCCTGTTTGTCGGTTCCTTTTTCTATCATTTGGGAGAGTTCCATCGAAAGGTTAATGGCTCTTTTTAGAGAAGGGATTAATTCTTCCACTTCAAAAAGCATGGTGGAAATCTTTTGCATAAATTCATCTGTAAGCTCCTTTTTTATGAGATTGGAGCTATCCAAAATTTCATCGATCTTGCTTTTTATGTCAAAGGCAGGGGTATTCAATTCTATATCACTGTCATGGATATGTTTTATTCCATTGAGCAAAACCCCATCTCTCGAGGCATTTATGATTTCTGGATCTTTGCGGGATTCAAACCACTTAATAAAAATGATCATCTTTTGATTTGTATGAATAGCCTTCCCGTTGATTCCAGGTAAAAATATTTTTGGCAAAAATGTTAACTGTCTTCTGTTGAACATCTCTGCATTTGAGATTCTGTTGGTTTTATTATGAATCTGTTCATCAAGGTAAGAGCCCTTAGCATGAGCAAGCCCCTTTGTAAAGGCAAGATCCTGACCTGCAAGAATTATTGGATAGGCACCAAGTCTCTTTGCAAAGTCATAGGCATTTGTTGAAACAGAGCCCCCATGGCACATTTCTCCCTTATCGCCAGAGGAGTTTTCAATCCATTTCATCATCTCAAAGGCAATGGATGTCACTGTAGTTTTCCCTTTAAAAAAACGAAAGACCGATGGATGAACCATTGGATCTGCAACAAGAACAGTTTCCGTATTATCGGTGCCTTCAAAATATCTGGCGTTTATAACTTGAGGATCCACAGAGATGCAAAAATGAGGAGTGATCCCATGATTGATAAGTATCCTGTAGGATGTATCAACTGCTATTATAAGTGCTTTTTTTGAATTTTCTTTTATAAATTTTAAACTATCAGAAAGAGATGGGCCTGCTGCTGCTATTATCGCAGGGACCCCATCAAATTTATTATAGAATATTTTTGCACCAGGGCTATTGATGAAAAATGGGAGATTTCTGGCAATATTGGAACACCATAGCTTTTCAAATTTTGCAAGAGTGGCAATATTCACATCCTTTGTTGATATATATGATTTAAGGAGGGACAGAATGTTATTGTAATAGTCGGGATATATCTGATGAGATCCCCTGTGCATTACAAATAATATGTTTGCCGATGCTTTTCCTTTCAAGAAGGATAAAATACTATCCTCTGAAGGGTCACAGAGGATCTGGAGTTCCTTTATTTTCAGTATGTCATCAAAGTTATAAACCTCAAAGGCTTTCTGGATTATAAGTGGATCTTTTTCTATAATTAAAATTTTGGAAATTCCGTCATGTTTTTTTAAAATCTCACGGATATGATAACCAAGCCCAAATCCTAAGATTATAATTAAATCTCGATTAGCAGGATCTATATCTGCAACAAATCGCTCAGCTTCTTTTATTGGGTCAATTTTGCTGTGAATAAAGAGACCTCTTCCATTGTCAAGGGATAGGCTCATTGAGTAGGTGCCGTTTTTGCACGCTATAACTTCAACATAATTTCCCTGTGCCAGAAGAATTTTTTCGGCAACCTCTGGATCTTTTGCTTTCAGTATAGATATATTGCTTTGAAATATCTGTTCGCTCATATTCACTTTAGAATTATAAAAACAGAATCATTGTTATTAAGTTTTGTTCCAGCAGAAGGTTTTTGGCCAGCAACCCTGCCTGCTCCCTTGATGTAGTATTTAATGCCATAGCGCAAGGTTAAATCTTGTAAAACTATAGATGCCTCATGTATGGTCATTCCCGATAAATCTGGCATTGTTACAAAATCTTTTAGTTGCATTGACTGAGATGTCTTTTTGATCCTCAGATTCGAAATATCTTTACCTCCAAGTCCAAGATAGGGTAGAGTCCGTTCTACTATATTCATAAAAACAGGTGCAGCAATCACTCCTCCTGTTCTTTTATCTCCTGGATCGTCAAATACCACAAGCATTGTAATAACTGGATTATCATAGGGAGCCATTCCTATAAAAGAAGACACGTTTCTGTTGGAATAGGTTCCTGTGTCTGAGCTGAATTTTTGAGCTGTTCCAGTTTTCCCTGCAATTTGATAGAAAAGAGAATCAGCCCTTTTGCCAGTTCCTCTTACAACAACTTCTCGCATGGAGGCAAGAGCAGCTTTTGCTACTGAAGCATTTATAACTCTGCCTTTGGAGGTTGGGGAAAAAGAACGAGTAGGGTTTCCATCCTTCCTTGAGATTTTTTCAATTATAGATGGGGACATATAAATTCCATTGTTAGCTATGGCATTAAAGGCTGCTGTAAGCTGTATTGAATTTACAGATATTTCATGTCCTATAGAGATGGAGTATTTAGAAAGGCCAGACCATTGCTTAACAGGACGCAAAATCCCTGCAGCCTCTCCTGGAATCTCTATACCTGTTTTTTCTCCAAAGCCAAATTTTTTCAGCGTTTCATAAAAATTAGCCTTATGCAGAGGATGGACTGCCTGAATCATTCCTGCATTGCATGAATAAGCAATAATATCCCTTATGGCAATATTCCCGTGTTTATGCAGACAGTTTATTCGCACATCATTTATATCAACATAGCCCTCACAGAGATACCCTTTTTGCAAAGCCTCTGGATTGTTTTCCATAAGAGCAATAAGAGCCATTACTTTAAAAGTTGAACCTGGTTCAAAGGCATCCACAAAGGAGAAGTTGTTTAATTGCTCCTTAGAGATATTTGCTAAGTTGTTTGGATTGAAAGAAGGTTTTTTTGCAAAGGCAAGAACTCTACCTGTTTTGACTTCCATTATTATAACAGCGCCTTGCTTGGCATTGCTGGATTTTATTGTCTTTGAAAGCTCCTCTTCAGCTACATGTTGTATGAATCTGTCAATTGTCAAAGTTATGTCCTTTGGTTGGTAAGCAGGATAATCGGTTTCGTCGTTTATGACTTCATCTTTTCCTGAGAGTATTTTGTCAAAGTTATATTCAATCCCCTCAAGGCCATTGTTGTCAACACCAACAAAGCCAATAATATTTGAGGCAAGATCGCCATAGGGATACACACGGCGGTATTCTTTACGCAAATAAATTCCTTTAATTTTTAGAAACTGAACTCTCTTGATTGTTTCTTCATCGCATTTTCGAGCAAGCCAGACGAATTTTTTCTCTGAGGTGAGCTTGTCTTTTATCTCTGCAACTGGAATTCCAAGAGCAGCTGAGAGGTTAAAAATATTGTTTTCTGTTTTTTCCACTTCCATTGGATTGGCAAAAACAGAATCATATTCTATGCTCATAGCAAGGTGATATCCATTTTTATCAAGGATAAAACCCCTGCCATTATCCTTTGGTTCTTTTTGAGGAAGGATAATTTTTTCAGAAAAGTGCAGATTAAAAATCTTTACTATAAAGAGAAGAACTATGATAACAAAAAGCAGAGCTGTTGCATAAACTCTTTTTTTGAATACTTCTTGATTCAAAGCAACAGACTCCGCATTTTTTATTTTATGAATCCAAGTCTTGTAAAGTCACCCTGTAGAATTTGCTCTGTATTCCAGTAGAGAATAAAAGCCTTTCCCTTAATGGCAGTTATGTCAAGGTAACCAAAATATCTGCTGTCCGATGAGTTAGTTCTGTTATCTCCCAAAACTATTACCTTGCCCTCTGGGACTATGCCTTCGATATTATTATTTTTTGTAAGAGGGAAATCTCTGTAGTCTGTAATTTTACCGAGGGTGTAGGGCTCATTTAACTTTTCGTTGTTTATGTAGACATATCCATCTTTGATGTGGAACTCGTCCCCTGGAAGAGCAATACATCTTTTTATATAATCTTTGTGTTTTTCTTTTTCAATTGGAGGAGTAAATATTACAATATCGCCCCTTTTTATATCCCTCAATGAAAGGGCTTTTATGTGAATTGGGGCTTTCATCCCAAGCATCTTTGGTATAATGGGGCCATAGGTTATTTTTTCTACAAAGAGGTGATCCCCAACCTGCAGAGTCTCCTCCATGGAACCTGTGGGTATATAGTAAGCTTGAATGACATACTGGATTATATGCACAGCAAGGACAAGGGCTACTGTAATGGCATCGACAAATTCCCAGATTTTTTTGTATATGGCAGTTCTCTTTGGAGCCATATCCTGCAGCAACATAACTAAGGCTTCTCTGTCTTCTTCTGAGAGAAGAACTCGTGGGAATGAGGTTGCTGCAAATTTTTCTCTTATGAGGAGATTGCCCAGTGGATTGATTTCAAAATATATAATTTCCTCTGCAGGAACTTTAAAAACAGCTGAGGCATTTTTTATCTCAACAAAGGAGTTTGTGATTCTTATGTATCCACCTTTATATTTTTTATATTTTATGATGTGATTTATAAATCTAAAGATGTAAAAGGTAGTTGCAAGACCTCCTACAAAATAAACTGGCATAAAGGGTGTTTGGACAAAGGGGATGGCAACAGCTAAGAATAGGGTAGAATAAGGGAAAAGTATTAAATATAATATTCTTTTAGCAAAGAATTTAACAGCATCATTGCCAGAGATTATATAAAAAGTTGAGTCAATTTCTCTGGATTGATCGAATCTTAAAAATTGTATCATTTATGACTCCTTAACATGGGAACAATACGTGATTTTTAAATTTAGAGAGTAAAATTGCAATAAAAGTTAAAGATAAAATACAAAATTTATTGCATAATTATACGTATACATTTAAAATAGTATTAATTAAGTGTCTACAATTTTTTTATGAAAACTATAGATGACATAATAAAAAGAATTCAGCCTTCTAAGCAGACGGATATTCTTTCTTTTCTCAATTTGAAAAAATTTTCTGAATCTAAAGTTAAGGAATCACTTCTAAATATATTTACTCTGTGTAGACTCCTTTCTTCTCTGAGCAAAGATGAGCTGAAAATTTTTAAACAGGTTTATATTAACCCTGATGGCATTTCCATTGGCGACTTGCAAAAGTTTTCTTCTATAGATGCTGACGAAATAGAGCGGATCCTTGCAAATTTAAATTCCCTTCTGTTAATCCATATAATAAAAAATCGGCAGATGCTCAACAAAAAGATGGATAGAGCTTTCCCTATACAGGAAATTGCAGAGATACTAAATCTGTCGGACATTGAGGATATAAAAAAGCACCTTGAGCTTTGCCTTAAAAATCTTACAGAAAAGGCAGATAGCCCACCACCAGTAAAGGCACTTGATGAAAAATCAGTCGCAATTATGAAAATAATAGCAGAGAGGGGCTCAGTTATTTCTGTAGATAGAATTTTGACACTGATGCCTCTTCAGGATCTTGACAAGAAGATAAATGAATTGCTTCAGAAAGGACATCTTGTTGCTTTCAATATAATTACTGATACCCATAGGCCTTACATAGCAATTTCAGAAAAATCAATAGCCTATATAGCTTCTCTGTGCAAAAAAGGCAACCTCCCAAAGGATGTCTATGTGAGAAATAACTATAATCTTCTGGTTGCCCTTTTGCGGACCTATGATGTAATCTCCTCTTCTGGGCTTTTTCTTACAAAGCAGAACAGGTTTAGAAAAATCGACATTAAAAAAATAGCAGATAGCATAATATCCCTCAAGACAGTAACTGGAGAGGATTTCCCTGAGGAAGAAAAGGCTCATCTTTCTATGTCTCTTCTTAATATCCTTAGTTGTCTTCGCGTTGATAAAGATATAGGAGTTATATCGTTAAAAAATATTTCTGACAGAATACATGAACCCCTCTTTTTACTCAAGTCCATTTTTACAAAGCTTTATAAGGGAATTGTGCCAGAGGATGTTTTTTGTGGAGATTTTAAATTGCCTGATTTTTCTTATCTAAATTTGCTTGCCCGCATTTTAACAAAGACTTCTCATTTTCAGTTAAACTATCTCAGAATTTGTTTCCTTATTGCAAGTGCCACAAATTCCTTAAGAGAGCTTGAGGAATTCCTTGCTCTAAGTGAAGACAGGATGGATGAAGAATTTTTAAGGGCAGTGAATTTTTTAGTTCTCTGTGGAATTGCTGCAGTGGAGGAGGGGAAGATCTTTTTAACAGAGGAAGGTAACAGGATCTACCTTCTTATGTCTGGCAAAACCTTAAAGGAACAGAAGGAGCTGACGGAGAAAAAATTTGTCCATATCAATCCTGATTTTACTTTGATGATTCATCACAGAGAGGCCTCCCCTGATATTATCTATAAGGTTATGAGTTACATAGAGATAATAAAAGAGGATGTTGTCATTGAAGGGGCTATAACCAAAAATTCTATAGTCAGTGCAGTTAAAAGAGGGATGAATATCGAGCTTTTCCTTGATGTCTTAAAGAGTAATTCACGGAATGAAATTCCCCAGAGCCTTGAATTTCTTATAAAGGATTGGACTCAGCAGACCATAAGCATAAGGATCTCCCGACCTGTAGTGCTTTATTCAAGTCATGGCAATTTTATTGATGAAATTCTATATAGCAATTATGCAAAGGCTGTGATAGCACGAATATCAGAGAATTATTGCATAATTAAACAGGATTCTATAGATGATATAGTCAAGTTTTCAAAAAAATATGATATAATCCTCACAGTTTTTGAAGATGAGGAGGGCTAATCAACAACCTTTATCTTTGTTGGAAAATTCCAGTTCATAAATTCCTGTAATGCCTTAATAGTTTTATCCTGAACAAAATAGAGCTTGCCATTGAGTTTAACAAGTCCACCTTTGTAGTGAGTGTATTTCATCTGATGGTCAACCCATCCGACGAGCTCCACCTTTTTCCAGTTATCTGTAGTTTTTAAAACAGGCAGTTTCCGGAGGTGAAGTTCCTTTATCACTCCATCTTTGACGGATTCCGCTAAGATTTTTTCCCACTCCATAGACATCTTTAAATAACCCTTTATTTTTTCCTTTTTAGTTCTTCATTTTCTTTTTTAAGTTTAGCTATTTCTTTTTCAAGTTCAACTATATTTTTTTTGAGAGCCTTTATTTCTTCATGAAGTTGTATTGCCTCAAGTCGACCAAGCTCCTCAACGCTTTCTCTTGCATCTATAATCTTTTTTGCTTCATGGAGTTCCTTTGAAGAAAAGTCAATGAGATTCTCCTGGGCAGATATAGTGCTTCTGGCATCAATGAGTTCTTTCCGCCTTAGATCTGCCAGTAGCTCTTCTGCCTTTATTCTGTCTTTCATGGAGATATACTCATTTTTTCTAAAAAGAGCTATATTCCTTATGGATTCATTGAGGCTGAGTTGTTCCTGAAGCAATTTTTTTTCCAGATCAAGAACCTTTAAAAAGAGATCCCTCTCTGTAGAGAAATCACTCTCAGCAGATCCTTTGAGATTTATTAGGTGCTCAAGAATTCCAATGCGTGATTCAGATTCCTTTGCAAGAAGGCCCATCATGTTTCTGTATCTGTCCACAAGAACAGTTTTTTCTATAAGGAGAGAGAGGTTTATTGAATCAACAGGCCTTATAATAAAGTCATAGTTTTTCACCTGCCAGTCTAAGGTAGGGATATCAGGATTATCCACCAGGATTAGCTTTATAGCTTCATCAAAGCCTTTATACCCTGAGAGATTTTCAAGGGCAGTGGAAATTTTATTTGAGTCTATATCTATTATGACAACACAGGGATGTGGAAAATTCAGGTTCTCTGTATTGTTATAATTCACCCATCTGGGAGAAAAGCCATATTTAATTAGGTGTGAGAGCATTTTATTTTCTTCATTTTGCTGTGAAATATAGATTATTTCAGTGTCAGTCATAAAATTACCTTTGAAGTTTGGTTCTTAGACTCAATCATAGAGTTATCATAATTAAAGTATGGAGCAGTTACAACTATTTTTTTATTTATGTCAGAAAATAATTAAGTCTAACTATTATAATTTTATCAAAATTAAATCTTGACACCTCTTTGAAGGAGGTTAACTTTTCCTTCAAAATAGGAGGTTTTTATGTTTCCTTTTCAAATGCCTGGGGGAGGTGAGCTTCTCCTTATAATAGGAATTGCACTTTTACTTTTTGGAGGCGATAAAGCTCTTGAAAAGGCAAAGAGCCTGGGCAAAGAAGTCCATAACCTCAAAAAAGACGTTGAGGACATAAAAGAGGAAGTAAAAGTTAAAATTATAGATAAGTAAAGAATTTCTGTAAAATCTACAAAGTCAAATAAACCTTATCAATAAAGAGGAAAAAAGTGGATTATTATGTAATTAAGGGTGGTAAAAAGTTAAAGGGCGAGGTGGAAATTTCGGGAGCCAAAAATGCAGCTCTGCCTATAATAGTTGCAAGCCTTCTGGCAGATGGAGAGACTGTTCTTAAAAACGTGCCAGATCTCATGGATATAAGAACAATGATCAGGGTAATTGAATACCTTGGTGCAGAGACTGAATTTGATATAGAGAAAAATACCCTCAGGATAAGAGTAAACTCCATCAAAAATTCAGAGATGCCCTATGAGCTTGTGAAGACCATGAGGGCTTCTTATTATGTTATGGGGCCATTGCTTGCCCGTCTTGGTGAGGCAGATGTGTCCCTGCCAGGGGGCTGCGCCATAGGTGAGAGGCCTGTGGATATTCATCTGGCTGGCTTTGAAGCAATGGGAGCTGAAATAAGGCTTGAACATGGATATATAAAGGCAAGGGCAAAGGATGGATTAAAGCCAGCAACCTTTGTTATGAGACAGGTCTCTGTAGGTGCAACTGCAAATTTGATGATGGGAGCTGTTTTTTCAAAGGGAAAGACCATACTGGAAAACTGTGCAATGGAGCCAGATGTGGTTGATTTAGGAAATTTTTTGAATAAAATGGGAGCAAAAATCACAGGCCTTGGCACAGAAAGAATTGTAATTGAGGGAGTAAAAAAGCTCAAAGCCATAACCTATAGCGTTATCCCTGATAGAATTGAGACAGGGACCTATCTTTTAGCCGGTGCAATAACAAGAGGTGATGTAACAGTAAAAAACTGTATACCTGAGCACGTGGGAGCCTTAATAGATACCCTAAAATATGCAGGGTTCAATCTTGATGTAAAGAAAGATTCCATCAGAGTTTCCAATGGCAAAAACCTCAGGGGATTTATGATTAAGACACTGCCCTATCCTGGTTTCCCAACAGATCTTCAGGCTCCTCTTATGTCTTTGGCAGCAACAATTCCAGGAATAAGTGTTATTATAGAGACTATTTTTGAAAATAGATATACCCATGTTGGTGAGTTAAGAAGAATGGGCGCTGATATTACACTTGAGGGCAATATTGCCATAGTAAAGGGGGTTAAGGATTTGATGTCTGCACCTGTAATGATGTCAGATCTCAGGGCAGGGGCAGCTCTTGTTCTGGCAGCTTTAGCAGCTCAGGGGAAGACAGAAATTAGAAGAATTTATCACTCTGACAGAGGATATGAAAAATTAAGTGAAAAGTTATTAAGCCTTGGTGCCGATATTAAAAGGGAGAAGGGTGGAACTTTTTAAAAAATTAATCCCCTTATCTGTCAGGGAGGTAATATGCTGCGTGGAATTTATACAGGAGCAAGCGGGATGCTGGCTCAGGATGCAAGAATGGATACCATTGCCAATAATCTTGCCAATGTAGATAAGACTGCATACAAGAAGGATATTACAATATTTAAAGCCTTCCCGGACATGATAATAAGGCGCATAAACGAAAGCGGACTTGGAATAACCCCCGCAGGATCTTATGATACCATGCCCTATGTTGGCAGACTTGGCACTGGCGTTGAGGTAAATGAGGTCTTTACTGATTTTGATCAGGGATCATTGCAACGCACAGAAAATAGCTTTGACCTTGCTATAGAGGGCAGGGGCTTTTTTACAGTTATGACAGAAAGAGGGGAGCGTTATACAAGGGATGGCTCCTTTACAATAAATCAAGATGGAATCCTTATGACTCATAATGGCAATCCTGTAATGGGAGAAAAGGGTATAATAAGGGTTCACCACAATAACTTCATAGTGAATGAGCATGGAGAGGTTATAGTAAATGGAGATCTCTCTGCAGACCCGAGAGATGTTGTAACTATGGCAAGCAATAATTGGTCTAATCCAATTGTCCTTGATAGGTTAAAGATCGTTGACTTTGAAAACATAAGGGAGATAAAAAAAGAGGGGGACTCAATGTATAGGGAAACAGAGTATTCTGGGCCTCCTATCCCTCCTTCTGAGTTTAAGGTAGTTCAGGGATTTTTAGAAAAGTCCAATGTAAATATTGTTCGAGAAATGGTAGACATGATTGAGGTGCAGAGAAGCTATGAGGCAAATCAAAAGACTGTGACATCTCATGACCAAACACTGGGTAAGTTAATAAACGAGGTGGCAAGGTAAACCCTTGTCAACTCGATCTTTTCATATTGAAACTTTTTTGGCACAAACCTAAATCTATTTAGTCCCTCTGAATATAAAAGTAGTATTACCAACCCTTATTTCGTCCCAGTTTCGCAGCAGCTTTGGCCGCAGAATTTTTTTGCCATTGAGGAATGTCCCTCTATCAGAGATCAAATCGTAGAGATAATATCCCCCTTCAATTCTCCTTATTCGCGCATGGACATTGGAGGCAAAATCATCATCTATCTGAATTGTATTTTCACTGCCTGTGCCAATGGTGGCTTCGCCCTTGAGGAGAGAAAATTTTTCTCCAACCCTGCCGTCATCCTTTTTTTGAAGCCATGCATTGGAATACATGGAATCAGGGACCTCAAGAGCTGCATTTTCGTCAAACTTTTCTTCCTTGAGAAGAGACTCCACAGGGATGTTGGAATAGATATTTGTGAAATAGCTCTCAGACTTCTCTTTTTGATTTTTATCACCTGGCATATATTTTTCTTTCTTTTTTTTGAGCAGCACAAAGAGCAGCAAAAAGGATACAATGAGCAATGAGGCAACAAGCCCGCTTATGATGATGTAGGTTCCATCAGGGAACTCAAGAGCAGGGAGACCACTTTTTATTTTAAAGGAGACCTCATCCCTGTCTCTTATCTCTCCACTGCGAAAGCGTACCTCCAGCTTGTGATCAGATTTTGATCTATCTGCCATGGAGATATATGTAATTTCGTATATGCTTTTCATTCTGGAAATAAGAGAGCTATATATTTCAGTTAAATTGTTTTTTTCTGCGGATTTTGTAAGTCCTCCAGTGAGCCTTGCAATCCTTGCAATCTCTTTGGAGTTTTTGCCTTGAGATGTTATAAAGTATACAGGGACAGATAAATCTTTGCTAAATTTTATTGAATCATCAGCCCTTATGCTGCTGCCTTCATCTTTACCATCGGTCCATACAAGGACAGCGCGCCTTTGACTTTTAGAATTCCCTGCAAGCTCCACAGCGTCATAGATTGCATCATATAGCTTTGTCTGTGAGCCATGGCGCTGAAGATTTTTTATTGCAGATAAAAGCTCAGTGGAGGTTGAACCAAAGCCAGCCTTTAGCTCCACCTCATCATTGAATTTGAGCAGGCAGACTCTATCTGACTTTGACAGGAGAGAAAGCATGTTTTTTGCCTCAAGCTTAATCTTTTCAAAAAATTGCGGGCTTATGCTTTTGCTTGAGTCAATGGCAATGACAAGGTAAAGGGGATCGCTTTCAGGGGAAATGTCCTTGAGACGAACATAGTTCACCATATAGCCGTCTTCATAGATCTGGAAGTTCCTTTCATCAACAGAGGATATACCCTTGCCATCTCTCTCAGATACTGTAACAAAGACTTTTACCTTAGGGAAATCCTTTGTTGCATCTACAGAGTTTATTGATATAAAGGGAGAAGCAAATCCCTTTATGGAAAGGAAAGAAATTAATAGAAATAGAGCAAAAAATCTCTTCATTGGCAACAGTTATCCGCAAAGATTTATTTTTTAAATTATCGGAAATTTTTTAGATATTGTAAATAAAAATAAAAACAAAAAAGGCTGACACTCCGGTCAGCCTTTTTCTCTCTATAAGAGTTTAAACCTTATATCTTTGTTGTAAGACCGTATGCAACTTCCCATGCATCGTCTGTGATAATATCGCCAGCTTTGATATATCCACCTTCAACAAAGAATGTTGTAGCTGGAGCAACTGTGTAAGCAGCTTTCAGGTCAAATTCATGTCCAATAAAGCTATCACCAGTAGATGTGTCATCAGCAACAGAAGCATAGCCATACTGAGCAAGAAGTGCAAGTTTTCCAAAAGTAGCCTCAAGGTTTACACCATAAACCATAAGTCCAGCGAATGTGTCTGTTTGGTCAAAAGGCTGATATCCGCCATTTGAAGCAACACCAGCAGCTTCAATGAGGAAGAGCCTTCCATCACAGGCGCCCATATAGGTTTCCATTATAATGTCATAACCCTTGAATTTGTCTCCATCGTCCTGGCCAGAGGTGTATGTTGCAAATAGACCAAGGGATATTCCCTCTGCAGGTTTAACAGTAAGGAGTGCATCAAATGCGTAAGCTGCTACATCTATTTTACCTTCTGTTGTTTCTGTAACATTACCCCAGAGGTATGCACCTGTAAGGTCAAGGCCAACCATTCCAAAGTCGCCATTTACATTAAGAGCAGCATTGTAAAGTTTTGCCTTAGATAATTCTATATCATTACCTGCGTCATAAGTATTGTTTGCATTGTCATCATAAAATAATAATTTAGCTTCTTTGCCACTTGTGATGTAGAGGAATCCTGGCCTTACATTGATTGCACCAGCCTTAATTGGAAGGTCAATTGCATAAGCCTGAGCATCCTTATTTTGTTTTACATCAGCAGCAGTTTTTTCTACCGGTTTATATTCATCAATTTTGATGTAAGAGAATATAGCTTTTCCCATTCCAAAGTCATAGGCAAGTTGATTCATTGCAAAGTCATTGTCTACAACCATTGGGAAATAGTAAGCATTAAGACCCATAGTTGCTGTAAGGTTAGGAATAAGAAAATCTTTTACCTGAAGATAAGCCCATTTAACCTCAACAACCTTGTTATCTGTTCCTTTGTCTGCACCATCGTTTTGTTTTACACCAGGAACAAGATCTGAATCGGCTGTAGTGTCAGTTTTACCATAATCCTGATCAATTTCAAGGCGAACAACACCTTTTACATTTTCATTGCCAACAGTAAAGAAAGGTCTTACCCTTATGTGTGAGTAGTCATATTCCATTTTATCCTGGCTACCCATTACACCATAGGCAATTCCAAAAAAGCTGTAATTAAAATCTGCTTTTTTCGCATCCTGTGCGAAAGCGCCTGTAGCAATAAGAAGCGCACTAAGAACTACAAGAAACTTCTTCATCGTTCTCTCCTATTTTGTTTTGATTTTTACATCAACCTTTTTTGTTGATGTTTGACTAAAGTATAATTTTATAAATTTACATGTCAAGTAATTATTGAAATTTTTTCTCCTGTCTTTTTCTTCTATGTTAACTTTTTCTTTAATATAGCTCTCTTTTAGTTTTAAAAAAGTTATAAATTTTTTAAACTAAAGTTTATCAATTGCCTTGCCGATAATTTCTCTATGAAGGTCTTTAATATTTCCAGTGGTGTTTCAGAAATTTACTTAAAGGGCGCAAATGCACTAGGCGGAGCAAAAAAAGCCTATATCTGGCCTGTGTATCAAGAAGGCAGGGTAGAGCCTGTTTCTCCTGTTAAGAGGGATTATTCTGCTCCCCTATACTTTAAGCCATCGGAATCTCAACAGCAAGAAATAATAGAGTTCCTTAAAAGTAAAGATTTTTCTTATAATGAGAAGGGCTTTCTTAAAAGTGAAAACAAAATTGTTGAGCCAGGAATATTCTTTACTGCCTTTGCCTAAAATTTAAAAGATCTAATTTTTCTCTTGCATACAAAGTCTCTATTTTATAGATGTCCCTTGCTATGCTTGTAAAGATCGAAAACATAAAGGTACCTGGAGACAAAGATGAATCCTCTTTGCCAGAGATACTTTTTTTAAAATATGGGATAAAAAGCTCTTCTATAAAAATTCTGAAGAAATCCCTTGATGCAAGGAATAAGGATTCCATTTTTTGGAACTACAACCTTGTTGTTGATATTGATGATTCAGATGGTCAGGCTCTTTTGCAATATTATAAAGAGACTTCGCTTTATATAGAACAGCAAGATCCCCCAATTGTTAAAATAAAAAAGGATAGCTCTGTTATTGTAATTGGTACAGGCCCTGCAGGCTTATTTTGTGGCCTTACACTTGCTTTAAGTGGAGCTAAGGTTGTGCTCCTTGAAAGGGGATCCCCTGTTGATGAAAGAATTCAAGATATTGAATTGCTGGAAAAGCAGGGAATCTTAAATTTAGAGAGCAATGTCCTTTTTGGTGAGGGAGGAGCTGGCACCTATTCAGATGGCAAGCTTACAGCAAGAACTCAAACAGCTGAGTCAGCTCGCTTTTACAAAATTCTCATTGACCATGGAGCCTTTCCTTCAATTGAATATGAATCAAAGCCTCACATTGGCACTGATAATCTTAGAGTAATTATAAAAAATATAAGGAATAGGCTTCTTTCCCTTGGTGCAGAGATATTCTTTAAATGCAAAGTGGTGGATCTCATCATATCCGATAATAGACTTCGTGGAGTTATAACATCCGATGGCAGGGAGTTTATTGCAGAGAGAGTTGTTGCAGCCACAGGACACTCTGCGCGGGATTTTTATTCTCTGCTCCTTAATAAAGGAGTTGCCATGGAAAAAAAAGGCTTTGCCATTGGAAGCCGCCTTGAGCATCCTGCAGAGCTTATAAGGTCAATTCAATATGGCAGGAGCCACTATAGGGACATTTTGCCCCCTGCTGAGTATTCCCTTACATGGACAGATAAAAATACAGGCCGTGGAGTTTATTCCTTTTGCATGTGCCCTGGAGGATTTGTAATAAACTCTTCCTCTGAAGAGGCAAGACTCTGCACCAATGGCATGAGTTTAAGCAGCCGCAATGGAAAGTTTTCCAATAGCGCAATTGTTGTCTCTGTATTTCCAGAGGATATAAAAGGAGATATTGCCTCTGCAATTGAATTTCAAAGAACAATAGAAAGGCTTTGCTTTAATGCTGGAGGTGGTTCCTTTAGAGCTCCAGCTCAAAGGCTTACATCCTTTTTGAAAGGCAAAGGGGATTTTTCCCTGCCTCAAAGCTCATATAAAAATGGGATCACCATAGGGAAGCTGGATGATTTTTTGCCAGAGTGGATAACTGCAAAGATGCGTCAGGCTTTGCCATATTTTGAAAAGAGAATGCCTGGCTTTATTACTGATGAGGCAATTTTTATTGGAGCAGAGACAAGGACATCCTCTCCTGTGCGAATCCTTAGAAACAAAGACTTTCAATCCCTCACCGTAAAAGGGCTATATCCCATTGGAGAGGGATCTGGTTATTCTGGTGGAATTGTTAGCTCTGCAGTTGATGGAATAAAATGCGCTGATGCCATTGTCTGTGAGCTTGCCTGATTTTTTAGTCTCTGGCTAATTCTCAGGATTTTATAAAATTTTATTTTTTTATAAAAAACTTAAATTTTTAAGTAACTTTGTTTTAAATTTTTTTCTTAATATTTTAAAATGATTTGAGCTTTTACTATATTAGTTTAATGTTTGTGGTAGTTATCCTGCCGTAAACTTGCAATATTTTTTAATTCAGGAGGATGAATTATGGCTTTAACTGAGGTTAATTCAAGTAACTTTGAGACAGAGGTTCTCAAAAGCAGTGGAAAGGTATTGGTGGATTTTTGGGCTCCATGGTGTGGTCCCTGTAGAATGCAGACACCTATTCTTGAGAAGCTTGCTGCAAGTGGAGAGATTAATGCTAAGATCGTTAAGGTGAATACAGACGAAAACCAGGAACTTGCAAGGAAATTTGGTATTGTTTCCATTCCTACACTTATTCTCTTTAACAACGGAGTAGAATCAGAGAGATATGTTGGGGTTCAACCTGAAAATGTCTTGAAATCAAAGCTTGCATGAAGCAGGCTTTGATTTATGAGAGCTGTTGTTCAAAGAGTTAAGGAGGCCTCTGTTGAGGTTGATGGAAAAATAATTTCAAAAATCGGAAATGGGCTTTTAGTATTTGTAGGTATCAACCATGATGATACAGAAAAGGATAGTGATTATATTATAGCTAAATGCCTTGGTCTTAGAATTTTTGAGGATGATGGAGGTCTCATGAACCTGTCTCTTTGCGATGTTAAGGGGCAAGTTCTTGTCGTTTCTCAATTTACTCTCTATGGTGATGCAAGGAAGGGCAGAAGGCCATCATTTTCTGATGCTATGAAGCCAGATCTGGCTGCTGCTTTTTTTGACAGATTTGTTGCTAAATTTAAAGAGGCCTACAGTGATGTTTTTACTGGGGAGTTTCAATCTCACATGGAGGTTAAGCTTATAAATTCAGGTCCTGTTACTATTTTACTTGATAGCAAGAGGCTTTTTTAGCGTAAAATATCCTCTACCTGTAGCACCTCTCCCTTCTGGACAATTATGAGGTCAAAGCGGAAGGTAAAACTTTTGTTGTTATAATTATCATTTTTGCTAAGGAAGTGCTCTGCTGCTTTTCTTAAGTGCTTTTTCTTGGAATTGCCTATGGAGTAAATCCCTCCGCCAAAATGGTCATTGCTTCTGGATTTCACCTCCACAAAGACTATGAGGCTTTCCTTTTGTGCAATTATATCTATTTCTCCGTATTTGCCTCCGTAGTAATTTCGGCTGATTATTTTGTATCCCCTTTGCATGAGAAACTCCTCAGCCAGATCCTCCCCTTTTTTGCCTGAGGATTTTGTGTTAGAGTTGTTCAAGTTTTTAGCCCCAGAGTATATCAAAGAGAGAAATGCCTGCCTCTTTTTCGTCCATAACCTTTTGAATAAATTTTGTGCTGTCTTCCAGAAGATTTATTATGCGCACATCGTTTATCTTCTGGCCAGCACTGTCTTTTACAAGCTTTATAATGGGACGGAGAGGTTTTTCCGGAAAGCTCCCTATTACTATTCCTATTGTTTTATCGTTTAGCTGCACAAGGGATCCAATTGGATAGACAGACATTCTGGAAAGGAATATCTTTAAGATATCTGGATCGAATTTGTTTACACCACTGGCAAGGAGATTTTTCATTGCGTGGTATGCTCCTATCTTGCCTTTGTAGCTCCTTGTGGATATCTGAGCCTCGTAACTATCTGCTATTGCTGCAATGCGGGCATATTCATCTATCTCTTTGCCTTTAAGACCACGGGGATATCCCTTGCCATCAAACTGCTCGTGATGCTGTAAAGATACGTTGGCAATTCTTTCGTTTATATCAGGGTAATTTATCAATGCCTTGTATCCATGGAGAGGATGAGCCTTGATCATTTGATATTCGCTGTCTGTTAGATTGGACTGCTTGTGAATTATATATACAGGTATTTTTGTCATTCCAGAGTCTATGAGTATTGTCCCTGTGCCCAGTTCCATGAGCTGCCTGTCGTTGTAATTCATTGCCAGGCCGATTAAAATTGAATAAAAGGTTACATTAACAGAGTGAGTTACAAGGTAGTTTTTGTCTGTCTCTTCAAGAATGTTTAAAAAAATAAATATATTGCTGTTTTCCTTAAGGAGCGATACAATCTCTGCCACTGCCTTGCCTATGGAATCAAAGTCCACAGGCATATCTTTGCGTATAAGAGAATAAACTCTGTCCATTGTATAGCAGGCATTACCATGAACCTCCACCAGCCGCTTGCGCAATGATAGGAGATGCTCATATTTCCCATAGATCTCATTGCTTCTGTCTGAACCTGCAGTTATATACTTATCTGTTTTTATGACATCTGCAGCGGTCTCCACTTCCGTTATGCCCCATTTCATCAGCTTTTTTATATCCTCTTCTCTTAAGGGGACATTCGGGCCAACAAGCATATTATCGCTATCTATGTATACAGCCTTGTTAAAAACCATTCCTGGTTTTAGCTCTTCTACAGAAATTTTTTTCATTTTATATCATTACCTTTGTTTCCAATCATGGAATCAATTCTTTCTCTGAATTCAGAGTTTACCTCATAGCAAAAAGCCATAACAGCAGCCACAGCGTTATAAAGAGTTTCCGGTATTTCTTGATTTAATTCCAATTTGTATAGCAATTCTGCAAGATCCTCATCTTTATAAACACTTATATCATATTGTTGTGCAATCTGCAACATTTTTTTTGCCAGCTCACCTCTGGCCTTTGCAATTATCTCAGGAGCGGATTTGTCATATTTTAAAGCAATTGTTTTTTTCATATATACTTTAACAAATTTTTTAGTTTTACACTTAATTATCGTTTAGTTGTTCTTTTTTTTTTATAAATTTATAATATTTGTTGACTTAAAGTTGGTCTTTTCTTTTTTTTAACTGAAGATTAATTAAGGAGTAACTATGTTGGATTTTGTGAGAGGGGAAATCCTGTTTGGGGATTGACTTTCAAGAGAGTTTGGTTTTAAAATCTTTCCACATATTTCTTTTTTCTTGTCGAGTCTATCCCACTTTAAAAACTTTTGAGCAAACAGGTAATTTTAGTTTTTAATAAACAGCTAAATTTTTACGTGGTCAAATTACATAGTAATAATTTGTCATGAATTTAGCTTTTTATATGAAAAGATTAAATTTCATATTTTCTATTAATTAGTAATGTATATTTAATTTTAATACTCAGGAGATGAAAATGTCACGACTTTCATATAAATATATAGATCGCAATAGTGTTTTTATTTGTGAGAAATGTGGGAAAACAGTTATTTCAACAGATTGTGGAACCAGCCACAGAAATCATTGCCCGGAATGTCTATGGAGTAAACATGTTGACTTTTGTGTAGGTGACAGACTGTCAGTTTGTAAAGGCATGATGGAGCCCATAGGCTTATGGGAAAGAGAAGATGGTGAATTAGCATTGATTCATCGGTGCATTAAGTGTGGCTTTATTCGCCATAACAGAATTGCCTCAGATGATAATTGTAGAGAAATGGTAAATATTGCCAGCAGAACTTATAATTGTGTTCGATCTTTGGAATTTTTACAAGAAGATGAAAATAAGGGAGGAAAGTTCATATGAATCTTACAGATATTGGCTGGACTTCTTTTTTTGAAGAACAATTTTTGATATGGAAAAGATCTGGCCTTTTTCCTGGGAGAGTTGTTAACTCCTCAGGCTATATATACCAAATAGAAAGTGAGCTTGGAAGTTTTAGTTCTAAGGTTTCTGGGAACTTTAAGTATTTTGTTACATCACAATCAGATTATCCCGTAGTTGGTGACTGGGTTCTTCTTAGAGATGCTGGAGATCTTTTTATTATAGAGAAGGTTCTGGAGAGAAAGAGTTTTTTTTCCAGAAGTGCTGCTGGCAAAAGATCTGATGAGCAGGTGATTGTGTCAAATATTGACATAATGTTTATAGTGGCTGCTCTTGATGGAGGTAGAAACTTCACACAGGGAGGCCTTGAGAGATATATTACAATGGTCCACGATGGAGGAGCTTTGCCAGTTATTTTATTAAATAAATGCGATCTCTGTAGCAAGGATAAAGTTGAGGATTTTGTAAACACGGCACAGATAGTTGCCAGGGATATTGAAGTTATACCTGTAAGTGCTCTAACTGGTGAGTCTATTGATAAATTAAGGAAGCTTCTCAAAGAGGGGATAACTGCGGCATTTACAGGTCCTTCAGGTGTGGGTAAATCAGCCCTCATCAATTCCCTTGTTGGTAGCACTGTTCAAAAGACAGGGGAGGTTAGATCTGATGACAAAAGAGGTAGACATACTACAACTCACAAGGAACTATTTTTTTTACCAGATGGTGCTATGATAATAGATACTCCAGGGCTAAGAGAGCTTGTTCCTTATGGTGATGTTTCCTCTCTTGATATGACCTTTAGTGAAATCTCTAAAGCAGCTTTTAATTGCCGTTTTAAGAATTGCTCTCATAGAGATGAGCCTGGATGTGCTGTTCTTCGGCTTGTTGAAGAGGGAGAGATAGCCTATGAGAGATATAGCAATTACATGGCTATGAAGAAGGAAATAATAGAAAACGAAAGGAGAAAGAGCGAGAAATGGCATCTTGAGCAAAAAGCTAAGGATAAGGCTTTATCTAAGATAGTAAAGAATTATTATAAAGAGCATAAGCAGTAATTTTTCAGTTAAAAATTTCTCATCTTTTTTAATAGCTGTTCATTGATTGGGCAGCTTATTTTTTTTAATTTTTTCTTGACTAATATGGTTTAATTTCTACTTATGCTATCAAAATAGTAGAGATTAAATGGAGGCAACAATGAGCAAAATTGATGGAAAGTTGAGAAGGGAATCCCTTGTTCTTCATGGAGGCCATGAGCCAGATCCTGTAACAGGTTCACGGGCTGTGCCAATTTATCAGACAACGTCCTATCAGTTCAGGGATAGCAATCATGCAGCTGCCTTATTTGCTTTAAGTGAGTCTGGGAATATCTATACAAGGCTTATGAATCCAACTACAGAGGTTCTTGAAAAAAGAATAGCTCTTCTTGAAGGAGGACCTGGCGCTCTGGCTGTGGCAAGTGGCCAATCTGCAATTACTCTGGCTCTTCTTAATATTGCTCAACAGGGTGATGAAATTGTTGCCACAGACAATCTCTATGGAGGGACATATAATCTTTTTCAAAATACCTTCAGAAGGTTTGGGATAAAAGTAAACTTTGTCCCTTCAAGGGATCTTGATGCACTGGGGAAGGCAATAAATCATAAGACAAAGGCTATATATTCAGAGTCCATTGGAAATCCAAAGCTTGATATTGCAGATCTTGAGTCCATTGCATCTATTGCACACAAGCATGGGATCCCCTTTGTTCTGGATAATACCCTATCTCCATATATACTGCGTCCTTTTGATTATGGAGTTGATATAATAGTCTATTCAGCCACAAAATTTATTGGCGGTCATGGAACATCTCTTGGTGGACTCATCGTTGACTCTGGGAAATTTGATTGGGGTAGCGGGAAGTTCCCTCTTATATCCGATCCTGATCCAGGCTATCACGGCATGAGGTTTATTGAGGCTCTTGCTCCTGCTGGAAATATTGCATATATAACAAAGGCAAGGGTTACACTACTGAGGGATCTTGGCCCTGCCATTTCACCTTTTAATTCTTTTCTATTACTTCAGGGGCTTGAGACTTTGCATCTGAGAATGGCGAGGCATTCAGAGAATGGCCTTGCTGTGGCAAAATATCTGGAAAAGCACAATCTGGTGTCGTGGGTAAGCTATCCTGCTCTTGAGAGCTCTCCTGATAAAAAATTAGCAGATAAATATCTTAAGGGTGGTGCTGGTGCTATTGTTGGATTTGGAATCAAGGGAGGAGTGGAATCGGGCAAGAGATTTATAGACTCTTTGCAGCTTATTTCTCATCTGGCAAATGTAGGTGATGCTAAAAGTCTTGCTATTCACCCTGCAAGCACAACTCATCAGCAGCTTTCCCCACAGGAGCAGCTTGCCACAGGTGTTACTCCTGATTTTATAAGGCTTTCAATTGGTATAGAGCACATTGATGACATACTTGAAGATATTGAACAGGCTCTGGAAAAGGCAGTAAAGTAAAAAAGTGAGGTAAGTGTATGAGTAAAATTTTTGATGATATAACAAAAACCATAGGGAATACCCCTCTGGTTAGAATAAATAAGATGAATGATTCGAAATCTGTGATACTTGCAAAGATTGAGTCTTTTAATCCCCTCTCAAGTGTAAAAGATAGACTTGCTCTTGCTTTGATAGAGGCAGCAGAAAAGGATGGTCTTATTGCTGAAGGAACAACCATTATTGAACCCACAAGCGGAAACACTGGTATTGGCCTTGCTTTTATTTGCGCTGCAAGGGGATACAGACTTATACTTACAATGCCAGATACTATGAGCATTGAGAGGCGAAAGCTCTTGAAGATATTTGGAGCAGATGTTGTGCTGACAGATGGGGCTAAGGGAATGAGTGGTGCCATCGCAAAGGCAGAGGAGCTACATAGGGAGATTAAAAATTCCTTTATTCCCCAGCAGTTTAACAATCCTGCAAATCCAGAGATCCACAGAAAAACCACAGCTTGTGAGATATGGAATGATACAGATGGCAAAGTGGATATAGTGGTTGGTGGCGTTGGAACAGGTGGAACTATTACTGGCATTGGAGAGGTTCTTAAGGCAAAAAAGCCCTCTGTCCGCATAATTGCAGTGGAGCCTATAGACTCACCAGTGCTTTCCGGTGGCAATCCTGGGCCTCATAAGATACAGGGGATTGGAGCTGGTTTTGTCCCTAAAATTTTTAATAGGGCAATAGTTGATGAGATAATTCAGGTTCATCATCTTGATGCTGGCAATACAGCAAGGGATCTTGCAAAAAAGGAGGGCATACTTGCTGGAATTTCTGGAGGTGCTGCAATGTTTGCTGCTCTTTCTGTGGCTGCAAGAGAGGAGTCCTATGGGAAAACCATTGTGGTAATACTTCCTGATTCAGGCGAAAGATACCTATCCACATGGCTTTTTGAGGAGTAACTTTATCTTTAACTGACTTTTTAGGAATTTAAGGAGATAGGAATGAAAATTTCAACTCGTTCAAGATATGGACTTCGGCTTATGATCTATCTGGCTTTAAATGAATCTGGGAGTCCAGTTTTTTTGAAGGATATTGCAGCTAAGGAAGAAATATCAGAGAAGTATTTAAGTCAGATAATTATCTCTCTTAAGTCAAGTGGCCTTGTTAGAACTTTTAGAGGTGCCCATGGAGGATACCTTTTGAGCAGGCCTGCATCACAAATAACCTTAAGGGAGATCATAGAAAGCCTTGAGGGAGATCTCTCTCTTGTGGACTGTGTAACAAATCCTGCTCTTTGCAAAAAATCTTCACAATGCACAGCAAGGACTGTCTGGGATGAGATGAGCTTTTTGATTATTGATTTTTTAAGTTCCACAACACTTGAGGATCTTGTAAATAAGTCCAGATCTATGGAGAATCTACAAAAGAGTATATATAACTTTGAGATATGATTTTTTGGCCCATTCCATGATTGTTGCTCTGTCAGTGTTATCTATTGCATATTGTAATTCCTCTTGAAGTTTATAAATCCTTTTTTGTGATAGGGATTTTTTTAGTGCAATTGAACTGTACATTTTGCCCCCTTTAGAAAGTTTTTATAAGTAATGAGAAAGCAACTGGTGAAAAAATATTGGATTATTTTTATTAAATTTAATTTTTAAGATTTTACACAAAAATTTATGTTTAGGAATAATTACTGAAAAAATGCAGAGAAAATTCTATTTGCTTGATTCTTTTTAGTAGATAAATATCATTGTGTTATTCCCTTATCAAGGATTTTTTATGGATACTCTTATTTTTTATCTGGATATTTTTGGCACAATCTCCTTTGCTGTTGCAGCATCGTTGATGGCATACAAAAAGAATCTTGATCCCTTTGGTATAATTGTAGTTGCAATTTTCACATCCATAGGTGGTGGGACAATAAGGGATATTCTCCTGCGAAACTACCCGATTTTCTGGATAGATAATATTTTATATCTCAGCGTCATAATATCATCTTCTCTTTTAACTCAGTTTTTCTACAGATACATTTCAAAAAAAGAAGATATTTTACTTTTCTTCGACGCTATAGGCATAGGAGTTTTTACTATCATAGGGATAAAAACTGCTTTAAAATTTGATGTTCATCCACTTATCTGTATAATGATGGGAACAATAACTGCTGTTTTTGGTGGCCTTGTTAGAGATGTGGTTTGCAATGAGATTCCTGTGATCCTTCACAGAGAATTATATGCAACTTTGTGCATAATGGGCGGTGCGGTTTTTTTTATCATGAGTTTTTTGGGGATAAATAATAATCTAAGCTACATCTTTTCCATGCTTTTTATAATAATCACAAGGATTATAGCCATAAGGCTTAACCTTTCTTTAAACGATCTTATTTTTAGATCTCACATGGAGGGGAAAAGATGAGGGATCCCTTTCCTGATTTAAAGCTATTTGCTGAGCAGGCTGATTTTGCCTGCCTTATTCTGGATGAGGATCTGAAAATTATATGGTTTAATGATGAACTTGTAAAGCTTACAGGTCTTGCAAGGGATAGGCTTTTAGCTATGTCATGGGATGATTTAGTTACAAATGGCTATCCTGCAACTCCTGTGGAGCAAAAATTTTCTCCATTAAAAAATGGCTCTGTAGCTTCCGGGAAATTCTGGTGTTCCTTAAAAAATAAAATTCCTCGCAAAATACTCTCTGCCACCATAGCATATCATAGGGATAAGAAACTCTATAGCGTTACTCTCTACGACATAACACATCAGCAAACTCCACAGCAGCTTGTAACAGATGGGGGGTTGTTTGTAGGAGCAATTGTTGATAATCTCAAGGGATCAATGGCTTTCCATGACAACTTTGGCTTTATTAAATTTGCCTCTCAGGAGATATGCAATCTTGTGGGTGTAAAAAAGAGTGACATACTGGAACATCATATAAAAGAATTTTTTGATGAGGAGCTTGTTGATAGATGGCTTAATTTCATGAATAACAATCCGGATAAAATTCCTCCCTACCTCGAATTTAATAGTTCAAAAAAAGGTGATGGCAGAGCCTATCACGTAATGGCAGCACCAAGGCTTTTTATGGATTACAACCGTAAGGTTATAGGGTGCATGTTTATTTTTTCTGACATAACTCTCCTTAAGATGAATGAGGAGAGGCTGAGAATTTCTGATGAAAAGTATTCCAAGGCCTTTTATGCAAATCCTGCTCCAAGCTCAATTACAACTCTGGAAGAGGGGAGATATATTGATGTCAATGAAAGCTATGTTAACTTTGTGGGATACTCAAAGGATGAGCTTATAGGCAAGACTACAATGGATATAAATTTTTTTATTGATGAGGATGATCGCAAAAAGTTTGTCCAGGAACTCACAAAGACTGGAAAGCTTAGAAATTATGAGACAAGAATTTATTCTCGCATAAAAGGTATAAGAACCTTTTCTCTTTCTGCTGAGATTATTGAGTTGCAGGGTAAAAAGTGCATAGTCTGGGTTGGATATGATGTTACAGATGAGATTAATCTTGAAAAAGAGGTTTTGCAGGCTACAGGTAGGGAGAGATACAGGATTGGGCAATATCTTCACGATGATCTGGGGCAGCATCTTGTGGGGGTTGAGGCCATGGTAACACTTCTTGAGAATAGGCTAAAAAATCAGGGCAGCATCGAAGTTCCTCTGGTGCAGGATATTCACGATTATGTAAAAGAAGCTCATGAAAAAGCAAGATCAATGGCAAGGGGGCTTTGTCCTGTAAGGCTTGAGGAAAATGGTCTCAGCTCTGCAATTGAGGATCTGGCAAATCAGACAGAAAAAATTTTTGGTATTCATTGTATCTTTATTAATTTAAATAGGTCAGAAAAGATATATAACAGTCAGATCGCCATAAACATGTATTATATTGTTCAGGAAGCTGTTAACAATGCAATCAGGCACAGTAATGCTGAGGAGATTTCTATTACATATTTTTCCAATGACGATAATATATATCTCTCTGTTGAAGATAATGGCTGTGGCTTTGAGCCTTCTGCCAATGACTCAGAGGGCATGGGCCTTAGCATAATGAGATATAGAGCAAGAGCCATAGGGGGCTCTCTGGAGATTAAAAGCAAGCCGGGGATGGGAACTTATATATTGCTTAAGTTCCCAAGGATAAATAACAGAAAAAATGAATGGGACTGGAGAAGCGATGAACTCAAAAAAATCGAAGGTCTTTATAGTTGATGATCACCCTATTTTTCGTAAAGGGCTTATTCAGCTTATAAACGAGGAAAAGGATATGGAGGTCTGTGGTGAGGCTGAGGATGCTTTTAGCGCAGCAAAAAAGATAAAGCAACTTATGCCTGATGTTATAATTGCTGATATTACATTAAAGGATGCAAGCGGCCTTGAGCTTGTAAAATTTCTCACAGAAAGCAATATAAATATACCGGTCCTTGTGCTTTCTATGCACGATGAAAAGATTTTTGCAGAGCGCTCTCTTAAGGCTGGAGCAAGGGGATACATTATGAAGCAGGAGATGTCCGAAAAGGTGACAATGGCACTGCGCCAGATAATGGCAGGAAAGATTTATGTTAGTGAGGCTGTTAATGAGAGGATTTTAACTTCTTTGATTAACAGGGGTGATAAAAATGGAGATGTATATATCTCTAATCCTGAGGATCTGCTAACAGATAGAGAGCTGGAGATCTTCAGGCTCATGGGGAAGGGCTTTAAGAGAAATGATATAGCTAAATTTTTAAATATAAATGTAAACACTGTTGGCACATACAGAGAGAGAATAAAAGAAAAGCTAAATATCTCCTCCTCCAATGAGCTTATGGCAATGGCTGTATCCTGGGTAAGAAAAATTGAAAAGGAAGATGAATAAAAAAAGCTGCCCATTGGGCAGCCAAAATCAACAGAGATACTCAGAAGGTTTTTATATATAATCTAATAAACATAATTAAATTTTCCATCTTTTGTTAAATATTTTCCTATAACCATTCTTTGAACCTGAACAGTTCCTTCAAATATCTGCATGATCTTTGCATCCCTCATGAATTTTTCCACAGGGTATTCCTTTACATATCCGTATCCGCCAAAGATCTGCACTGCATCAATTGCGTTTTTCATTGCAGCATCTGCAGCATACATCTTTGCCATGTTAGAGGCTAACTTAAAGGGGAGGTTATTATCCTGCAGCCATGCAGCTTTTTGATACATAAGACGGGATGCCTCTGTTGTTGCAGCCATATCTGCAAGCATAAATTGGATAGCCTGAAAACTTGATATGGGCTTACCAAATTGTCTTCGCTCATTTGCGTATTCTATGGCAGCATTTAATGCGCCTGTGGATATACCTGTTGCCATCGCAGCAATGGCTGTTCTGGAGTAATCCAGAGTTTCCATTAAAATAGGAGTTCCCTGGCCCTCTCCGCCAAGGCACATCCATCCAGGAACTCGCACATCATCAAATATAACCTCCGTGGTGCTTGAGGTCCTTATGCCAAGTTTATCCTCTTTTTTGCCAATTTTTACCCCGGGAAAATCTCTGTCCACCATGAAGGCACATATCCCCTTATTGCCAAGGCTTTTGTCCATTGTTGCAAATACTGTAAATTGTTTTGCAAATCCACCGTTTGTTATAAACTGCTTTGTCCCTGAGATTATCCAGTCATTGCCATCTTTTATACATCTTGTAGAAAGACCAAGTGCATCAGAACCTGCCTCTGGCTCTGTAAGACAGAAGGCACACATCGCTCCCTCCATCATTCTCCCAAACCACCATTTTTTTTGCTCGTGATTTGCTGCAACCATGATTGGATCTGTTGCAAGAAGGGATGAGGCAACAATTGTTGTGGCAATGCCTGCATCTCTCTGCGCAAGCTCATCTGCAACTGTATATCTTGTGAGATTATCAAGGCCAAGGCCGCCGTATTCAGCTGGGACTCCAATATTTGTAAGTCCAAGGTCATACATTTTATTAAGCACTTCCATAGGCACGTGGTCTTCTCTGTCCCATTCTGCCACAAAGGGTTTTATCTCGTTATCTGCAAATTCTGCAGTCATCTGTCTTATCATTTCTTGCTCTTCTGAGAGCTTAAAGCATATTGAACTGGTTACCTTATCGCCAGAACTTATTGTATTCACTTTTTCCTCCAGATAGTTTAATATTGTAAAGATTTGCGGCTGGTATATATATTTTATGTTTCCTGATTTGCTAATTTATAATTTTAAATTTATTCAAAGCCTTAACCTCCTGGTTTTTTAAGATTTTTCTGAAGGAAATTTACATATTTTGTGATATTTGGCAAGGGTGTAAAAAACCTCAATCTTGTGGCTAAAAGCGTAATTTCATTACAATAAAATAATTAATTTAACCACAGCCTTGTAAATTTTAAGACTATTGAAATTTAGAAGTTTTCAGAGTAAATAATATTCAAAATTAAAAGAACTCCATATCGGGGGGCAAGGAGGAATGGGATGTTTGAATTAACAGAAGAACAACTTATGGTAAGGAATATGTGCCGTGAGTTTGCAGAAAAGGAACTGAGAGAACAGGCCATAGAGATAGACAGGACTCACAGATTCCCTCTGGAAACAACAAGAAAGCTGGGTGAACTCGGTATAATGGGTGTTGTGTATCCAGAAAAATATAATGGTGCAGGTATGGATTATGTATCCTATGCAATTGCTGTCGAGGAAATTTCAAGAGTATGTGCATCTTCTGGCGTTATTGTCTCTGCGCACAACTCTCTATGTCTGTCTCCTATTTATTATTTTGGGACAGAGGCTCAAAAAGAGAAATATCTGCCCAAGTTGTGCACTGGCCAGCATATTGGTGCCTTTGGTCTAACAGAGCCTTCTGCAGGATCTGATTCTGCTGGGACAAAAACTACTGCCACAAAAGGTGGAAAGGGCTACATTATAAATGGCAGCAAAAATTTTATCACAAATGGAGCTTATGCTGATGTCCATGTGACTTTGGCTGTGACAGATAAAAATGCACCAAAAAATAAGAATACCTCATTTTTTATTATTGAAAAAGGCGACCCTGGCTTTAGTGTTGGCAAGGTTGAGGATAAACTCGGTATATGTGCATCTTCAACAACAGAAATGATTTATGAAGACTGTGATATTCCTGAAGACAGGATGTTAGGTGCTCCTGGTGAAGGTTTTAAGATTGCAATGCATACCCTTGATGGTGGAAGGGTTGGTATTGCAGCCCAGGCCTTAGGTATTGCTCAGGCTGCTCTGGAAGAGGCTGCAAAATATGCAAATATGAGGGAGCAGTTTGGAGCACCAATTGGCAGGTTACAGGCAATTCAGTGGATGATTGCAGATATGGCAACAGAGATTGAGGCTGCAAGATTGCTTGTTTATCAGGCAGCAGCTCTCCTTGATAAAAATGGTGCAAACAGAAGACCTGTAAGCAAATATTCAGCAATGGCTAAGCTTTATGCCTCTGAATGCGCACACAGATGTACTCATAAGTGTATTCAGATTCATGGGGGCTATGGCTATGTTAAGGATTACATAGCAGAAAGACTTTACAGGGACGCCAGAATTACAGAGATCTATGAAGGAACCTCTGAGATACAAAGGCTGGTAATAGCAACTTCTGTTTTGTCTGAATTTGCAGATTAAAAAATAAATATATATACTTTCTGGTGTGGATCTGCCACGCCAGAAGCTGGAGGCAAAAATGTCAGGCAAATGGTTGAGTGAATACCGCAAAAAGCTCACTACAGCGGAGGAGGCAGTTTCCTTAGTTAAAAGCGGTGATGTTATTTTTATGGGCGAGTTCGCCCAAAATGTTGAGGCACTGGATATAGCTCTCTCAAAGAGAAAGGATGAGCTTCATGACGTTGTGCTTGTTACCACAACAAGGACTAAACCCATTAAATGTGTTGAGGCAGATCCCTTAAGGCAATCCTTTATATGGGATGATTGGCATTTTTCTGGTGTTGCCAGAAAATTTTTTGATCAGGGACTTGCAAGCTATATCCCTTTTACTTATCATCAGGGGCCTCGTGTAGTTGCAAAATACAGTAAGGTGGACTTTGTTTTTATTCAGGTTGCTCCAATGGACGAAAAGGGATTTTTTAACTTTTCTACATCAAATTCAATGTCCTATGCCTATTGTAAAAAAGCAGCAAGGGTGATTGTAGAGGTAAATAATACTGTCCCCAAATGCCTTGGCGGATCCTCTGAGTCAATTCATATCTCTGAGGTAGATATGATTGTTGAGGGACCAAATACCCCTCTGGTGGAATTGCAACCTGCTAAGCCATCTGAAACAGACAGAAGGATTGCTGAGCATGTAATGGCACTTCTTGAGGATGGGGCGACATTGCAGCTTGGAATTGGAGGACTGCCAAATATAATTGGCGCCATGATTGCCGAGAGCGATTTAAAGGATCTGGGAGTTCATACAGAAATGCTTGCTGACTCCTATGTTGACATGTATGAGGCTGGCAAGATCTCAGGTAAGCTTAAGTTTATTGATAAATGTAAGATGACCTATACCTTTGCCCTTGGAACAAAAAAATTATATGATTTTCTTGATAATAATCCTGTTTGTGCATCCTATCCAGTAAGCTATACAAATGATCCAAGAATTATAAGTCTAAATCCAAAGGTTGTTGCAATAAACAATGCCATTGAGGTTGATCTATATTCTCAGGTTTCTTCAGAGTCAAGTGGCTCAAGGCATATTACAGGCACAGGTGGTCAGCTTGATTTTATACTTGGGGCATTTCAATCTAAAGGAGGAAAAGGCCTTATATGCTTGAGTTCCACTTATACAGATAAACTTGGCAACCTTCAGTCAAGGATTGTTCCTACATTAAGCCCAGGAACAATTGTTACATGCCCTCGTTCAGTGGTTCACTACATTGTAACAGAGTTTGGAGTTGCACAAATGAAGGGTAAATCAACATGGGAAAGAGCAGAGGCATTAATAGATATTGCCCATCCTGATTTTCGCAATGATTTAATAAAGTCTGCAGAGGAGCTTAATATCTGGCGTAAAAGCAATAGAATAGCTGTTTAAGAACAAATTTTAAGCTATAATTCGGTAAAATCCTTTTGCCGTCTCACTTTACAGTAAGACGGCTTTTTAATTTATACCTTCATTATTATGTCTGAGTTTATATCCTTGATAGTGGCGCATCCTGTGAGCTTCATAACCTTTTTAACTTCTTCTTTAATATGGTTCATGTAGTATGCTGTTCCATCAATTCCCATGCCAACAGCAGCAATAGCCACAGGTCTGCCGATCAATACATATTGAGCACCTAAGGCAAGGGCCTTGATAATGTCTGTTCCATCACGGAAACCGCCATCTATCATAATAATAGTGGAATCTTTTGCTACGCTTACAATATCCGGAAGAACATCCATGGAACCAGGCATCTGATCGAGAACCCGTCCTCCGTGATTTGATACAATTATAGCATCAACCCCTGCCTTGCATGCAAGCTCTGCATCCTTAGGGCTCATTATTCCCTTTAATATAAAGGGGAGTTTTGTAGAGGCTTTGATCTCCTTAAGTTCCTCAAGGCTTTTGGGGCCTACCTCCTGACCCTTCATAGCCATTGTTTTAAAGACAACTGCATCTATATCAATCCCGCAGGCAATAGCCCCGGATTTTTCTGCAGCTTTTATTCTCATTATGATTTCTTTGTTGTCTTTTCTTGGTTTAAATATTGGAATACCCCAGCCCTTTTCTTCTTCAATGGCCTGGAGTCCTATTTTGTATTTATCTGGAGTTGCACCGTCTCCAACAAAGGCGATTGTTCCGCTTTGTTTGCATCCTTTTACAACTGCAATGTTGTAGTCAAGCTCTTCTATTGCCCCACCCATATTTGTAACAGAACCTGTGATTGGCGCGGCCATTACAGGAATGGATATTTTTTTACCAAAGATCTCTGTTGATGTATCTGGCTCGTGAACATCATGTATGACCCTTGTGATTACCTTATATTTTTTTATAGCCTCTGAATTGCGCCTGAAGGATTCACCTGTGCCAATGCCTCCCATACCAGGAACTCCAGAGGGGCAGTCCTTGCCATCGCAGGTTTTGCATACATAGCAGATCTTTTTAAATTTTTCTCTTGCTGCAGATTGTATTGCCTTGAGTGTAATTTCAAGATCAGTGGTAGTTTCAATTTTGAGAACTGATAGACATTGAGTGACAGCATATTCAGCCTCCTGTAGAGTTTTTCCTGAGGCTATTATGTGTCCATGTTTTTCCACGTTTGACTTTGGAGTTGAAAGCATATCTCCTTCCTTGATATTAAGGAATATTGCTTCAATTCCAGGGATTTTTAAAGCCTCCTCAAGTCCTGAGATCTTTTTCACAATACCAGGCTTACAGATTATTGATCTTTCAATGGCAACTCTGTTAAATACAGGTTCAAGGTTTCCAGGCTCCTGACCAAGGGCAACCTCAATGGCAGCCTTCATCAGATCTACTCCAGTTGAGAGAGGATATGTATATGCAGACATAAATCCCCCAGAAAGCCTTGCTGCAAGCTCACCAATCATTGGCCCATCTTTTGTTATCTTAATATCACCCTTTGCCGCACCTATATCTATACCAAGAGCCTTTATTCCCTGTTTCATAACATCGCATGCAGCATTTATCACATCCGGTGGAAGCGATGAAGGCATAGTGTGGCCTGTTTCTATAAAATATGGAGGGAATTCTATTATTCTGTCAGCGACTCCTGTAATTGTTATTTCTCCATTGTAAATGATAGCATCAATGGAAAGCTCAGGCCCCTCCATAAATTGCTCAATTATAAGCTCGCCACTGGGAGATGCGCTTTTTGCAAATTTAAAGGCATCAGATATCTGGTTTGCATTTTCTATTTTCATTACACCTCTGGCGCCCATATTGTCAGAGGGTTTTATAACCAGTGGGAAACCAAGGATCTTTGCTGCTTTTTTTGCATCAGAAAGAGACCATACAGGCAGGAATGCAGGAGATGGCACATTGTGTTCCTTGAACCTCATTCTCATCTTGATTTTATTTGTTGCAGCCTCTGCATCTTCAAATTTAATTCCAGGGAGATTAAGAGCATTTGCAACAGCAGCAACAGTCATTGAGGCATCTGTTCCTACTGTAAGGACTGCACTTATGGGAGTGATTTCATTCTGCTGCTTTGCCACTCGCACAGAACCCTGAATGTCCCTTGTGCTCATAACGATTGGTATATCTGCCTGCTTCATGCCAATAGCATCAGGATTGTAATCTGTTACTATTACCTGATACCCCATTTTTTTTGCTGTTGCAATAACAGGAGTCTGTAAAAGACCTCCACCAATGACCATTATAGTTTTTTTCATAAATCACCCCTCTTTTTATGTCACATTAGTATACATATCTTATTTTAAGAGTCAATAAAAATCCTGTCATTTTTAGAACTTTGTGTAAAAAGTTATTGAGTTGGGCGCTGATTAAATTAATATTGACAAATACTTTGCAAAAATGAGTCTACAGAGAATTGCAGGGGTTTATTTTTATTGTATTTAATGTGAAAATTTTAAGGTTAAGGAAAGAGATAGAGATGGCTGATCTTGAAACAAAGGATAATCAACAAAATAAAGAGGTAGAGTTTACCTATTTTAAGCCCATTAAGAGGCTTTTGCTTATATTCTTTCTTGGCTTTTCTATATATCTGTTTTTTTCAACAATGATTCTTATTTTTTTAACTAAATCAGCACCAGAGGTAAAAGTGCCAGAGCTTGTGGGTAAGAGATTTGTTGATGTGAGCAATGGTCTTTCCAGAAAGGGCTTCAGGACAGAGCTAAAATTTGTAGATGTATATGATCTTGAAGATGGGATTATTCTAAAGCAATATCCTGAAAGTGGAACAGTTAGCTCAGAGGGGAGCAAACTTACTCTTACTGTTACAAGAAGTAAGTTCTATATAGATGTGCCAAATTTAGTTGGTTCACCTTTACCTATTGCTGTAAATAAACTGCGCAATTTGCACTATCAGGATAAAACAGTATCACTTGGGACAGGAGTCATATCCTATATCCCTTCAGATAAAACAGCAGCCAATATAGTTATGGATCAATATCCTCCAGCAGGTAACAAGGTTGGACCTGAGGGGAAAGTGAACATTCTTGTTTCAAGTGGGAATATTGAAGCGGATAACAAGATGCCCAATGTGCAAGGGCAATCGCTGGAGCTGTGTTTTGATCTGCTCATGGCAAAGAAGCTTACTGTTATGCAGGAAGTGCTCAAAACAGATGACATAAATAAAAGCGGTATAATTGAATCTCAAAGCATTGCACCTGATACTCCTATAAAAGAAGGGGACATTGTAACTCTCAAGGTGAATTATTACAATCTGACAGAGCATCCCTATGCAGCCTATGAATATATAGACTATACAATTCCATCGGATGAAGAAAAGGGATTCTATGAGGTAGTGATTGACGATAATAAATCCAGGAGGGTGAGATTTTCTGCAGAGGCAGGACCAGGCCAGCGTATAAGCCTTGTCTTTTACAGAGTTGGTAATGCAAGGATTTATATAAACAGGAACAAGAAAAATATTCGTGTAATGAGCAGTAAGGCCAATGACTTCTGAGATAAAAATTTCGCCATCAATAATAGCAGGGGATCTTACAACCATTGGTTGTGATGTTCAGAAATTTGATAGCACTATTGTTGATTTGTTGCACATGGATGTAATGGATGGAAATTTCGTGCCAAATCTGACCTTTGGTCATGGCTTTATAAAAAATCTTGCAGGTCATACTTCAATACCTCTGGATATCCACCTGATGATAGAACGTCCAGAGCTTTCAATTGACTCTTATATAGCTTTAAATCCATGGTGCCTGGTCTTTCACTATGAGGCCAGTAGGTTTCCTGCAAGGCTTTTGACCTCAATAAGGAATGCTGGTATAAAGGCAGGGCTTTCCATAAATCCAGCAACTCCTGTGGAATCAGTTTTTGATTTGCTTGATTTTTGTGATCTTGTGCTTGTTATGTCAGTTGATCCAGGATTTTATGGCCAATCTTTTATGGAACACTCTATTTCAAGGATAGAAAAGCTTAAAAAAGCCATAGATAGGGATTTTGCAGGAAAAATTCATATTCAGGTTGACGGAGGTATAAATCTGTCAAATATTAAAAGAGTTGTAGCTGCAGGGGCGGATATAGTTGTAGCAGGAAACTCTGCCTTTGCAGGGGGAGATGTGAATTCAAACGTTGCTGCTTTAAAAAAAGCGGCTGTTGGGAATTAATCTTGACAAAAAAATAAGTGGTAAAAATAATTTACTCCCTAAGTATATGGAGGTGGGTTAAGTGTCGGTAAAGATACGATTACAGAGATTTGGAACTAAGAAAAGACCATTCTATAGAGTGGTGGTTATGGACAGCAGAACCAAACGAGATGGAGATGTGGTGGAATTTGTAGGTAGATACCAGCCTATCGTTAAGGGAAAGCAATTTGAGGTTGATGAAGAGAAGGTCCTTAAGTGGCTTAAGCAGGGCGCTCAGCCTACAGACACTGTAAAGGCCTTACTTAAAAAGGAAGGGATCTGGCAGAAGTATTCAAGTGCTAAATAATTATTTCAGGGGGCTGTAATGAATTATAGCGAACTCGTAGCATACATGGTAAAGTCTCTGGTTGATCATCCTGATCAGGTGGAAATACGTGAGATTGAAGGTGAAAAATCCACCATACTTGAGTTGAAGGTGACAAAGGAAGACATTGGTAAGGTCATTGGAAAGCATGGAAGAATAGCAAGGGCTATAAGGACTATCATAAATGCCTCTGCAACAAAAACCGGAAAGAGAGTAGTGTTGGAAATACTTGATTGATTCCGGAAAGTGAGTATATAAGAATTGCAAAAATTACCGGGTCCCATGGACTAAATGGCGGAGTTAAAATTTTTATTACCTCTGCCATTATAGACCGTTTCAAAACAGGTAACGTTGTTTATCTGAAGATCGGAGAGATTTATAAAAAATATACTATTTCTGATTTCAGGCAAAGGCCTGATAGGATTTCTCTCCTGTGGCTTTCAGAGGTAACGAATAGAACAGATGCTGACAGCCTCAAGGGAACTGAGATATTCATTGATGGCTCCTGTGCAGAGAGCTTCAGGGAAAATCTTGAGGAAGATGCTTTTTTTTATTATGATATTATAGGCTGTTCTGTTTTTTACAGAAATGAGTCCTTCGGAAAGGTCGTTGATGTCTTTGATGCAGGGGCTGGGGATATTCTGGTAATTGAAGACTCAAAGGGTAAGCGATATATGGTTCCCTTTGTGGAATCAATGGTGGATACAGCAAAGATTTCAGAGAGAGTAATTATTGTTAATCCTGTTGAGGGATTGCTTGATATTTAGAATATATAGCCTGTTTCCTGAATTCTTTGAGTCGCCTTTGAAATGTGGCTTGCTGGGCAAAGCAATAACAGGCGGTTTGATTGATGTCTCTGTTGTTGATATAAGGAGCTATTCCTTAAATAAACACAGGAGATGTGATGATTATCCCTATGGTGGAGGTAGTGGCATGGTTATTATGCCTGAGCCTCTTTTTGCTGCTTTTGAGGCAAATGAAACAGGTGATTCAAAGGTTATTTACATGTCTCCCTCTGGGAGTCTGCTCAATCAGGGTGTTGTAAAAAGATTGAGCAAGGAAAAGGAGATTTCTATTTTATGTGGCAATTACGAGGGGATCGATCAGAGGGTGATTGATTCTTTTGTTGACGAGGAGATCTCCATCGGAGATTATGTTCTATCAGGGGGAGAGTTTGCTGCTTTAATTTTACTTGACTCTGTGGCAAGGTATATACCGGGATTTATGTCAAATGAAGAGTCCCTGATAGAAGAAAGTTTTGAATCTGATTTGCTTGAGTATCCTCAGTGGACAAGACCTGCAGAATTTAGAGGTCATAAAGTTCCAGAAGTTTTACTATCTGGGGATCACGATAAGATAAAAAACTGGCGCCACGAAAAGAGAATTGAAAAGACAAGGCTCAAGAGGCCTGATTTGTATAAAAAATATCTGGAAAGATTATTATTAAGGGAGTAACCGAAATGGATATAATGCAGGTAATCGAAAAGGAAATCAAACCAGTGGACAGGAGCATCGATTTTGAGATCGGAGATACAGTCCGTGTTCACTACAAAATTATTGAAGGTAACAAAGAAAGGATCCAGGTCTATGAAGGAATTGTTATTGCAATTGACAACAAGGGAATAAGCAAAACCTTCACAGTTCGCAAGATATCCTTTGAGGTTGGAGTTGAAAGGGTATTTCCTCTTTATTCCACAAGAATTGCCAAGATTGAAACTGTCAGAAAAGGTAAAGCAAGGAGAGCGAAGCTTTATTTCTTGAGAGATAGAAAAGGTAAATCTGCAAAACTTAAGGAAAAAAGAGTGGCTAAATCTGCTAAAAATGAAGCAGCCCCAGTTAATCAATAATAGTTTTCTTTCTTTTTACGAACTCATTTTGAAAGAATTTTATAGGAGGGGGGATTATGTCTCCCCTTTTTAGTTATAAGGAGATTGTCCAGAGCCCGGATTTTTCCATAGAGCAGGAGCTTGTCTCAGAGGGCTATAAAATCATTGCAGGAGTTGATGAGGCAGGTAGGGGAGCTCTTGCTGGTCCTTTGTCCATGGCTCTTGTAATATATGATTTCTCCATCTATGATGACATCCCTGATGAGCTAAGAAAGATAAAGGATTCAAAGAAACTCACTCACAGCAAAAGACTTGATGCCTTTGAAATTATAAAGAGAAATTCACTTGCCCTTTGTCATGAATTTATTCATCATGAAATAATTGATGAAGTGAACATAAATGGTGCCACCTCTTTTGGACTCAAAGAGCTTATATCAAAAAGTCCAGTAAAACCAGATATGGTTATAATTGATGGCAATTATAAATTTAAACTTGATATTCCTTATGTCTCAGTTGTCCAGGGGGACGCTAAGTCTATTTCTGTGGCCTCTGCTTCTATAATTGCAAAAGTCAAGAGGGATCTATTTATGGAAGAACTGGATAAAGAATATCCCCTCTATGAATTTGCACTTCATAAAGGCTATGGAACATCCAGGCATCTTAAGATTATACGAGATCTGGGAGCAAGCCCAATTCACAGAAAAACTTACGAGCCAATAAAGACGATGATAGAAATGTCCTGTCAGGGAAGTCTTTTCCATGAAGATATCTGATGGATTAAGGTCCTATGCCTATATAAAAGCTACCAGTCATTTCTTTGCTGAAATGTCTGTTGGAGAAAAAATTCAGGCCACAATTATTGCCAGAGAAAAGAATACTGCAATACTTAATATAAAAGGAGTAAATATCAAAGCAGAGTTTACCTCTGGAGTCCCAGAGGGAGAAAGAGTTGAACTTATACTGCAGGAAAAGACTCCACAAAAAATTTCGTTTATTATCTCACCTTTGCACAAGCACAGTGAGCTAAGTAGTTTGCTAATGCCTTTGTCGATTTTTGTAGATGATGAATTCTACTCCCTAAACAAACATAGCATAATAAAGTTGCTACTACAGTCAAATTCTGATATTTATAAGGTCAATTTGTCTTTTTTAGCATTAAAGGGTTTTTCTGTGAAGGATACAGGAAATCTCTTTGAAAAGCTTATGGAAAAGATGGGAATAAAAAAAACTCTTCTCTTAACATTGTTTATAAATCCATCAATAAGTTTTTTTTATGAAATGTCGTTGATCTATGAAAACAGCCTATACAGAAATTTGAGAGATAGTTTAAGGAACGAAGAAAGTCGTAAAGAGCTGATAGAAGATACTCTAAGGGACTGTGAAAGTGACAGAGATATTTTTGACGAGATCATGGACTTGCTTTTTGGGAAAAATATTGTAACCGGGCAATTTCCATTTTTTAGCAAAGATAAGATTTCATGGGTGAGATTTTTAAAGGAAAATAACTCACTATTCTTGTCCTTTGAGCTTTCTAATTTGGGCGAGATTGCAACAGTGATCAAAGATTTAAAAAAAGAGATATCTGTTTCTGTTTTTAGCAACGAAGAGGCTAAGGATTTTATGGAAAATCGCAGAAAGCTTTTAAATAAAAAATTATATGAGATGAATATTAAAAATGTTACAGTTAACTTTTACAATGCTGTAAGAGTTATGGAAAAAATAAAAAGTCTCTGTGAAAGATTATATTCCGAGGGAGATTTTGATGTAAAGATTTAGTTTTTTCTCTGTGTCCTCTTGAGGTCACTATGATTAATTAATCCCGTCATTTTAAGGAGGCTGATCCCTTCTGTCATTGTGAGGGAGGAAGTCCCGAAGAATCTAAGAATCATGCTGTTTACTACAGAGAGATCCTTCGCTGTGCTCAGGATGACGAAGGATCTCGCCGTACCCTATTTGAGATCCTTCCCCTTCGGCAGGCTCAGGGCAAGGCATTCGCAAAGGATGACAGCTTGCATTGACAGAGAGATTCTTCCCATAAAAAGAGCATAAAAAATTCTGGACAAAAGCTCTAAGCTGAGAGATATTAATAACAGAATTATTAGAAATAAAATCAAAGCAGGAAAAGATAAATGAAAAAGCTGCCCATAGGCATACAGAGCTTTGTAGAGATACGAACCGAGAATTATTACTATGCAGATAAGACTCCATTTGTGAAAAAGCTATCCGATT